>ERZ773062.120-NODE-120-length-54104-cov-16.424707_pt1 | contig 54104 bp, 56 predicted proteins | sample MGYA00580626_ERZ773062 | MGnify/ENA primary metagenome ERZ773062 (study PRJEB29015, sample SAMEA2738003) | human oral metagenome | biome: human oral; feature: human-associated habitat; material: dental | place: China | collected 2058 ... | reverse complement strand
TTTTTGGGTGGTCATCATATTGTGCCCCATTGTTATCTCCTTATATTGGTTTTAGAAGGAACTTTAACAGGAAGAATAACGGCCTTACCTGTTTGACGATCAACGCCTGCTATTGCTGTTTTTAATGTGCCGTTCTTATTTGCTTTGAAGACAGCAGCTTTAGCGGGACTACCATCGGGTAATTGATCTAAAACTTGTCTAATCCAATCCTCACTCATCTGAGTATATCCACCCGCACCATTCGGATTCAGCTGTACCGTACCGTTCCTAATCTGCTTACTTTCTACAATCAAAACAACACTACCATCGGCAGCCTGCCATACATGATCAAACCCGTTATTTGCGCCGTATTTGCCGCCCGAAAGCACTTTGAAGCCATTTTGTTTAGCTAAAGAGTCAAATAACTGCTCAGTCATTTTACCTGTCGTGTCCCTTCCTTCGCTAATGGTTTTCAGCAATTGTTTGTCAGTTGCTGCAGTAACCCTTAATTCAGTTTGACCGACTTTGATTTTGGTTTTACTGACATAGCCCTGTGCAGTGGCAACGGTTGCTGCCTTGTCCAAGGCTTTTTTCATGCCTTGTAAATTTTTTGCCGCTTTCGCTACTTTATAGGCCTGTATCGATTCACCGATACCCGGAACCACACCCAGCAAAGCAAACAGGTAATCGGCAGCGGTCTGTGCTTGTACAAAATTCTGTATATCACCGATAATTGGAATAAATCCCGTCTGAAGAAGCAAAACTTCCCGATATTCTTCAGGATTTTCACGTATCCATTTTTGTTGTGCCTCTTGAAATTCATCACACTTTGCACCAATGCATTTAGGATACAAAGTATTATTCTCCACCGCTATCTGTGCTGCATTTGCCGCAGCATTCACATCCCCCTTGCTCAACGCCGCAACCGTCCCTGCAGCCAGCTTCGCCTTAGCAATGATTTTTGCCCGGTCTTTCACATTCAGGCTGCCAGGGTCTCTGCCGTCCAGCAGGGCTTCGCCGAGGATTTCACCGACCGCCGCTCCTATCGCGCCGTCTTGGCACTTGCCCTTATTCGCCGCCGCAGTAGCACAGCCCGCTACGGCATGGGCAATCTTGTGGGCTATGTAATGATGATCCAACTGTTTGATTTTACTTACTGCCTCTCCATGCGCAGTATTCACCAAAGCCGCAAGGATATTCGCTTCCAGATTGTCTTTCAGGCTGCCGCCGTTGACAGCGGTATTAATCAACGCGGCACTGCCCGCATTGGACAGGTTGACGGTCAGGTTGTTGACCCACTGCTTATCGCTGACATTGTTCAGTGCCGAAGCGCCGATTTTGTCGGCTACGCCTGCGGTAGCGGCAGCAACCACCAGATTTTTCACCGTGCTGCTTCTGCCCAGCTCTTTCAGGGTTTTGCCGACATCGCCTTTGTTGTTGATGAGCGATACGGAAGCCTGGCTGGCCAAGGAGGCGAATGCTGCATCGGTTGCTGCGGCGGCCGCACCGTTTAATCCCAATGCAGCTCCGGTTCCTGCGCCTGAGGTGACCACGGTAACGGCCAGTGCGATAATCGCCGCACCTGCTCCGGTTAAGCCTTCCTGTTTGTAGTCCCATTTATCGTAAGCGAGCTGCACCTGATTCCAGTTGACGTTTTTCGCTACTTGAAGTTGTTTCAAATAAGCATACTCGGGCTGTTTGGCCAATGTTTCGATTTCGGTTTTCAGATTGCCTTTGGGAATATCGACGATGTAGCCGCCGGGTGCGGACAGTACGGGGGCGACGGGACCGGTGAAACTCGGCAATTGCAAGGTTTCGATGTTACTGCCCCGTCCAGCCTGTTTTTGCCATAGAGCAGATTTGCTGCTGCTCACGGTTTCTGTGTGGATGCTGCTTTTGATGCCCTCGAGAATAATCTTGGCATCGGCACGTGCTTGGTCGCCTACGCCGGCGCGAATGACTGCACCGCCCAGCGTGGTTTCAAACTGCGTACCTTGTAACTTGGTATCCCAACCTGATTGCAGATTAGCTGATTCAGCCACTACACGGCTTGGTAAGGCAGTTTGCATCTGTTGGGTAGAGGTATCATGCACCTTATCATAAGTAATGCCGAGAAATTTGCGTTTCTTATGACTGTCTAGTTTGTTGTAGTTGATTTCGTCAACGGCGCGTAAGGTCAGTTTGCGCCCGGCTTCAATATATACAGCGCCTTTTGGTGCATCAAATTGAGTGGCATAGACATCAATGCTGCCGCCGGATTTAATTTCGATACCTTGAGATGCACTGAGGTTGACCGGATCCGCTTTGGCATTTTTATGCTCTTTAATTTCGGTAATGTGTTTGCGGTTGTAGAATTTACCAGTTTTATAGCTGTGCTTATCAAAGGTAAACAGCTCGCCCTGTCCCGCATAGTAGTATTGGTCACCATAAGATTGAATTTTGATTTTGCCCTTTTCAGCTTCGATGCTTGCCGCACTCAGACTGATGCGGCTGTTCTCATTGGCATTTGGTGCAGAGAGGGTAACACCTGTTTTTCCTGAAATTTCAGATGGCCTGCTGAAAATGGCATAGCCGTATTTATCGCTGCCTTGCTGACCATATTCAAAAGTATCAAATACACCGCTGATGTTGACGGAAGCACGCAACGCACCGTCGGCCTTAACTTCAGCAGAAGGTTCGGGCAACTGACCCATAGCCTGAATATCCAGTTGCTTGTCGGCAGTAATTTTGGCACCTTGGATATCAATGCCGCCTGCGGCAAGCAGTTTGATATTTTGGCCAGAGAGAGTGGCGGTTTTGTGTTCGTGGCCACGACCGGGAGAGTTCAATACGGCAAGGGATTTTTCAAGGGTGGTTTTCTCTTTTTCAAGTAATGCGATTGGGCGGTTTAAATTCTGAGTTAGCGTGTCAATATATGCAAAATCATTTTTTATATCGGCGAAATTAGGATCAAGTTCAAGAAATTCACCCAAGTTTGCAACTTTCTCTGTACGAATTCTTTCCTGTAGTTCTTCTACTGACTTAAGTCTTTCTTGCTCAATTCTATTGTATTCGGCAATATACTCTGGGCTATTTTTGATTGATTGAATTTTATTATTTATCTCGGCAATATCTTTGTGGATTTCTTCTTCCTGTTTTTTGGAAGAATAAGCGTCAAAAGTATTGCGCACTGCTCGTATGTCTACATTACCCCTGTCCGCCACCAAAGCCAAATCTTTCCCAGCGGCAATATTTGCTGCGTCAATATCTACCTCTCCCGCCACAATCCCGATATTGCCTTTAGCCGAAACGCTGGCTGTTTGCGCACTCGGATTGCCGTTATTTCCTGCTCTGGCACTGATTTGGAATTTGCCGTTGTGTTTCACGGCCAAATCACCTGCAGAAATGATACGGTTACCGGGTTCAACGGTTAAAGGGTTATCACCGCCCGATTCTATCGACATCATACCGGCCAGTGGTTTCAGTTCCGCTGAACGCATAGTAGCCGTATCTTGGGTTTCCCAATCGATATGACCCCGTTTGATGATGCCTCCGCCAGCTTTGATGTTGATCGCACCACCGCGCAGAGTAGTGTTGTCCAAGACCTGTAATGCGCTGCTGTTCAATGACAATACGCCATCTGCCACCAAAGTGCTTTTACTGTTTTGCTGGTCGTTTTGTAAAATTTGACCGCTGCCTTTTCCTTTGCCTTTACCCTGTGCACTGATACTCATATGACGACGTGAATGAGCATCAAGCTGATTAAGTGTCATATGACCATGATCTGCATTAATCTGGGTATTGTGACCGGAATTGAGCTTGCTGTTATTAATGGTTAAAGTTTGATCCGCATCCACTTTCAGTGATGCGCGGGCATTCAGGTGTATATTCTGCACCACCATGCTGCCTTTACTGCTGTCTAAGCTGATATGGCCTCCGTTAACGGTGTTTCTCTGGTTGCCGTTGCCTAAGTCTAATTGACCTCCGGCAACCAGTTTCACATCGCCTGCAGAAGCATTAATATTGGTATTGTCCATTTTCAGACGGCCTTTACCGACTGAACCGGCATTAATATCTCCTTTCGCAGTCAAGGTATTTCGACCGTTGAAATCAACATTGCCGTTGGCAAGAAGAGATACGCGGCCAACTTCGGCAACAGCAGTCAGGCCGTCTGAAATAATATTGCCTTGAAGTGCTGCCGTATCAATATTCTGACTAGCATTTAGCCGACTCTGATTCAAGCTGATGTTGCCTTTAGTAGCGCTCATCTGCACATTACCGCCACTGGATTTCAGATTACTTTGACGCACACTCAAGCTACCTGCCTGAACATCGAGATTCTTTGCTGCAGTCAAGGTCTTACCGTTGCTGCTGATGAGGGCGGTGTTGCCTGCCCTCAGGCTGATGTTTTGTGCTGATAAGTCTTTATCGGCATTCAGATTCAGATCCTTACCTGTATGAATATACAGATTGCCGGATGCATTCAGGTGGGAGGCTTTTGCCTGAATGTCGCCATCAGCCATCAGTACCACCTGCTTTCCGCCTTTAATGCTACCGTTGTTCAAACGGATGTTGGAGGCAACGTTTGATGTCTCTAAAGAAAGCGGTTTGCCCGATTCGATGTGTGCAGTGTCTTTAGCCTCAATTACAGCAGCACTGCTAATACTACCGTTGGACAATACGGTTACGTTTTCAGCAATAATACGGGTATTTCCACCCAATTCAGTATCGCCTTTGGTGGAACTGTACACGGAACTGCCCGCTTGAATAGCGGCATCATTGATCATAGTACGACCGCCGGCCGACAGATTAGCCGAACCTTTGGCATTGTTCACATTAGTTCTACTCTCAATCACCAAATTGCGACCGGCATTTAATACCGTAGTAGCTGGGCGACTGCCGTTATTCTGCACCACGGCTCCGTTACGCAAGCTGATATCTTCTCCCGTCTCAATAACCAATAAGCCTTTACTCTCGATCCGACCACCATTGGAGATAAATGTGCCTGCCGCTCCTTTTTCGGTGGTTTCGATGGAGAGATAAGTCGGTGAAGCTTCGGTGCCGTCGGCAGTGGTGGCGATGCGGCCGCTGTTTTCAATGCGGCCTGACGAAGTAACAATCAATCGCTTGGCCGCTTCGAGTGTGCCGGCGTTTTTGACGCCCACGCCTTTTTCATTGGCAATCAGTGTGATGCTGTCGGCGTACATACCGCCCAGTGCGGCAGTATCAAGGGCAATAGTCGGTTTCGCACCCGCTGCCGTACCTGCGCTGATTTCGCCACTTGCATAATCTACTTTCTGCGGACCGGTAGAGACCGCCAGGTTTTTACCCTGTAATTTCCCCTGCAAAGCAACTGCACGAGCAAGTACCTCGGTGTAGTCGGCTCCGCCTTTATCATTCCAACCTGCTGCTCCTACAGTCAATGTGCCTTGACGCACATCAAATCCTGTCAGTGCACCGTCTTTGCCGATTTGGGGCGTCCCTGTGGTTAAGATGCCGCGACCGACATTTTTAAAGCCGCCGCCATTAACGGTAATGCCGTTGGGGTTGGCAATAATCACGTCGGCTTTTTGACCGCCTACAGTAACGATGCCATTGAGTTTACTAGCCGCACCGCGCACCTCGTTTAAAATCAATTGCGCACCGCCTTTGACCAGAAACGGATTATTGTTACGGTCGTTGTTTAACACAGCCCCTTTGTTGTCAACATCAAACTGCGTATAGCGGTTGTGGCTCAATCCGCGTGCATTCGGGGTTTGGATATTCACCAAGGGGGCACCAGTGTTGGTTTTAAGGATAACAGCCTGCTGGTTTTTAGGTGCGGATTTGTCGGTGGTGATTTGGGCATGGGCAGGCAATACCATACTCAGGGAAACCAAAGAGCAGACCAAGGTTTTAAGGGTGGTTTTGAGTTTGCCGCAAAGGCCGACTGAAATTGCCGGTGAAACAGAAACCGAACTGCCCGCCTGTTTGCCTTTGCCCTGACTGTTGGCGGTTTCGGCTACTGCAACCATGGTGCTGTGCCTTTTACTAAAGATGATGCGATGTAAACCTTTATTCATGTCTATTCCCTTTTGAAGATGAACGCGCTGCGAGCCAAGTACGCAGGTAAAGTTTGACGGTCTGAGGATAAAGAAAGACCGTCTAAATATCAGTAAAAAATTCAGAGGTTAGAAACTGTAATTCAAGTTGAAGCCGTAAACGGTGTTAGTCGTCTGAAAGCCTTTGGGTTTATGAAGTGGCTTGCCGGCAAACAGATCATAAGCAAACATACCGCCTACTTTATGCCCTCCTCTGAGGCCGACCACTGCACCCATCAGCCGCTTGCCCGATACATATTGTGCACTTTCGCCGGATACGCGACCATAGTCCGCACCGAGATAGAACTGATGGTTCGGATGAAAATACCAAGCTAAAGTATTCTGCCAGTAGAAACCGCGCTCTCCGGAAAGACTCTGCTCCCCATCAAATCCGCGAACGGTGTAGCGGCTGCCGATTGACAATTTATCTTGGGCGACCAACGGAGTTTTGTTCCATTGAGCTTGAATGGCGGTTTCGTAGGAAAACTGCTGTTTGCCTAAAATAAACGGGGCGGCTGCGTCCAAACCGGCAGTAATGATTTTCATACGAGATGTGCCTGGAAGGATATCGCCGCCGTTTTCTTCCGGCGCAGGTATACTTTGGCGCATGCCGGTACCGCGTTTGTAAGACAACTTGCCGTCAAGCTGCCAGCGGTTGAGGTAAGCACGGTGGCGCAATTCGGCTTCCCAGCCTGCAGTGCGGCGGCGTTGCACTTCGATTTCGGCGTCATCGATGTATTTATAGGTTTGGCGCGTCCATAATTTCATTCCGACTGAAGTTTTATGACGTCTGTTACGCCAAAGCATGCGCTCAGCAGCCAGGCTGCTTTGATATTGTTTGCCGTTGTAATCGTAATTGACGGAATAGCCTTCGGTTGCTTCGTGGTAACGATGACCATTGTGATTGAAAGAAAACAGCCATTTTTTTACGGGCACCGAATAATGCATGCTGTAACTTCTGGATCCGCTTTCGGTTTCCGTACCGGCAGCATCAGTCAAGTCCATTTTGTGTGCCAAACCGCGCCCATATGAAACATAAAACAAATCGCTTAAGCCCAAAGGATTGTCGAACGATAAAGCGACATTTCCTTGATATTTGCCGGTCGTCTTGCCGCCCGCATCATCTATACCGATACTGAACCGTATGGGTTTATCCTGCTGCCATTTGATCAGTAAATCACTTTTGCCTTCTTCTTCGGACGGTATAATCTGAATATCTGTTTTAACACTCGGCAAACGGCGCAGGTTTTCCAAGCCCTGCTCTACATCGCGCAGATTGAGAATTTTGTTCCTATATAAGGGAAATTTGTTATTGAATGCACTAATACTGCCTTCAGCAGACTTCCCATCCCGTTTTTCTTCATAACGGATATCCCCTATTTCGCCTGCTGATACCCGTAATTTCAGAATTCCCGAATCCATATTCTGTGGTTGGATAATAGCTTGGGAAGTGAGGTAGCCGCGCACGATCAGTATCTGTTGCGCGGCTTTTTGCAGCTTGCTCAAATTATTGGAACCTAAACACATCCCGGTTTTGAAAGCTGTTTCTTTCATGAGGACAGAAGGAAGAAAAGAAAATTTGCGTTCCGTCTTATCATCTAAACTAATGTAATTTACCCGAGTACACGGTGTTTCATCTTCACTCAGGACATAAGTGTTCTTCTCCAATGGTTGCTCGAAACGGACATTTGCATCAGTTAACAATTCAGCATCTATGTGCTGCTGACGCTGCATGGAACGGATAAGTTCTGCATCGTTTTCATCGGCAGCTAAGGTTTTAAGAGGCATAACAGCCAGTACAACCAACAAATATGGAGCGAAAAAAAATCTCATGACATTAATATTATTTTGATAATATTTCTTACCTTATCATAATATTAATAATATTTACAGTTATAGAATGATTTTTATTTTAAGAATATTATTGAAATGAATTACTGCCCACCATAGAAGCAAGAAAAAAAACAGGCATGGCGTTTTTCTCAGGTTGCCAAACAAGCCCAAGTTAAACACCGCTCGAAATAGGCAATGGCAGATATTTTTTCTAAATCCCCCCAGTTTAAGAGCCGTTGGCTGCCAGATTGAATATTACTGATTTTTCATAAATAAAAAGCCCGCCGTAGGGGGCAAGAGAAAAATAGGCGTGGCAATTTTGCAGGCTGCCGAAGGTGCCGGAAAAGTTGCCTAAGTCTGTTTTTCTCTTGGGGGCGTGGGGACGTTTCTGCCGAACCTTGAGAGGCGGTAACGGGGCTGCGGCGGGCGTTTTTTCCGTTCAGTTTCCTTCGGCATATAGAGGTCGTCTGAAATTGCTGTTTCAGACGACCTCTATATCTTAGTCATTGTAAATAATCTGCTCTACCGTCCACCATGTATGCGAGTAATTAGCCTTAAAATCTTCAATTTTCCATTGAATATTTTCATCATCAATCCCTATATCATAGATAAATTTTTTATCTGAGCCTATAAAATGTGTTGCCCTTATGCAACCTTTTCTAATGCTTGCCTCTACTTCAGATACGTTTTCGAACATCAATAGCTTTATTAGGGCTTCAGTATCCAGCCTCGTTTCAGTAGGAATTTTACCTTTGAGACATTCAGAAATCATTTTGTCATACGTTTCACGCGGCAATAATGCAAATGTTTCTGTCATCGTTCCAACGCTATAATCATGACAGGTATCCATCAACAAATCATAGGTCAAATCTGAACTGCCTTTTAAAGCGGTTGCAAAAAGTTCGACACAATCGTCAGCCGTCAAGCCGTCATTCTGCATCCATATGCCGCCACATCCGCATAAAAATTTCTCGGATTTCTTTCGGGCTTAACGCCGAAATTTCATTTAAAATTCTATCTATCATATTCACTTCTTTAACTTCTTGAATCATCACTCTTCTACCTTTCTTCAAAACAAAACCAACTGTTCTTCCAATGTCAACAAGGGGGCGGTTATCTTCTTTTCGTCTTGACTGTGCTGTTTTGCGGCGCAAGCGGCTTTTTTGTCGGCTTCAATTTCAGCTCTCATATCGTCTTCAAAACCGCCACGCAACCAATGCACCGTCCGCCATGCCGTATGAAATTCGTTTTTTAAACTGTCTCCATGTATGATTTTTGCGGGGATACCGTAAAAATGGCATTGCACAAAACACATCCACACACACAAAACATCTATATCCACCGCAACCGCTGCCATATGTAAAGTCGGAACTTTTCCGCTATCGGCGATATGTTCCGCAAAGGCAAGCAGATTCGCACCGCTCCCGCAACACGGCTCAAGCAAGGAAACAAATCTTTGTTTTTCCAGTTTCTCCGCCGTGTCGATTCCTACCAGTTTCGCCATCACTCTTGACACTGACATCGGCGTAAAATACTGCCCGTTACGCTCGTTTGACGCGCCCAAGTCCATATAAAGCTCACCCAAAAAATCTTCGTAGCTTCCGACGTTTACCGCTCTAATGCAGCCCGAAGCCCAAACGCCCAACAGCTCAGGAAAAATTTTAAAAGCCTCTTCTTTATATTCTCGGCGGATAGTGTGGTATCGCTCCTCGCGTATTTCCCAATCATCATCCCGCATATAACTATTAAAAATCGCAAGGGCTGCCAGCTCTACGAAATCACGAAAAACATCAGACGGTTTATACGTCGCACCGAATGAATAAATGAGTTTTTTCAGCTCTTTAACCGTGTTATCCATTTTTTGCTCCCGAAGGTTTCAGACGACCTTTGCCGCCCGAAACCGTTTAAATGCCATTACCACCAACTGTCATAAAAAACTGCTCGCCCCTCAGCTATCGCTAACCGCGCATTCGCTATAAAGGTTTTGGTTTCTGTAATGTCTTCGGGATAAATTTGCGAATCTCCAAAGAAAAAGCCCGGCGTGTGTTCTAGTTTTTCATCATTTAAATCAGCTTCCAGCCGTTCCAAATCTTCAAGTTCTAGGCGTACAGCGCAACAATTAAATACATCAGCTTTGCCGCCTTTTTGCCGATATAGTTTTTCCATCCAACCATGCAGATGGTTAAATTTCCGCCAGTACGCAAATTGATTCAGTTCTGCTTCATCGCGTTCATCTTCACTCACATTCACATCGGTTTGACGGTCGCCGACAAACTCGGCATTCATGGTGTAGCCGTACATATCAAGTCCCATTTGATAATCCTTTCATAAATGTTCATTCATAAATAAACAACCATCGGGGGCAGCGGCCGCCGTGTTGTGATGTCGTAAAAAATTTCAAAGCGCAAAAAGTCCAGACTGGCTTTGTGCGGCTTTCATCTTTGTCCGGTTCGCCCTCTGCGGCGTGGTGGAAAAGGTGGAAACCGTGCAAAGACACTTGTCTTGGTCTGGACTTTTTGCGCTTTGAAATTTAGACATCAACCAACAACACGGCGGCCGCTGCCCCCGATGGTTGTTTCAAACCTTCAGCCGCTTTGCGGCGTTTCCGCCCTTTTGGGCGGAATTGAAAAAACGCTTTAGGGCGTTTTTTGGCACTCGTTGCCTATCCTGCGTTGTAGTTAAATTTAGTGTTGTACTTATGAAATCTCCCTTTTTGAAGGGTAGATACGCGCCGATTGGAAAGTATTAGCTCAATTATTAGATATTTATTGGATTCAAATAGATTTAAATTAGATTATATTTAGATTGATATAGGATATTAATAGATTTATATAGATTTAAAATAGCTTAGTTTTTAGATTGATTAAATGGATTTATTAGTTTAATATTAGATTCTATTAGTTTATCAATAGAAATTATTAGATTTGGATGGTTTGATTTTAGATTGGAACTGGATATGGGTATTTCGGTAGAAGAATTCATAACTGAGCAGGAAGAAAAAGGACGACGTTCTAAATTAGAGCCGTTCAAAACAGACATCCTGTTGCTTAAACAAAAAGGCTTTTCTCAAAAACAGATCCAACACTTTTTGAAGGCAAATGGTCTCGAAGTTGGATTGACGACAATTAACTGGTTTATCAAAACACGTTCAAAATCAGAAACAGTCCATAAACCTGAAAACAGCAAAGTGGAAGTTCAAAAAGCTCCGCGACTGCAAAATCATTTGCAAAAAAATGAATCCCAAAATTCAAAAATACCGGCAAATGGCTCATCTGAAACAGCAGGCGAAGGCAAGTTTGACTGGCAGAGTGGGATTGATCCAGAGGAATACAAATGAAAAAGCCGTCTGATTCACTCAGACGGCTGTACCAACAACAACGAATTATTTAATCTGCTCGACTACCAAGCCCTTACTTTCAAGCAAAACTGCTGCCTTACGGTCAAAAGTAACGAAACACGACGCTCCCATCATGCGTCCCAAAAACTCGTTGACTCCGTCGGCAAAGTCGCCATTGTCTTCCATAATGGCAAACCCCGCTCCCAGCTCGCCCTCCTGAATAACCAAATTGGGGATAGATTCGGAAAAACTGCGAAGTTGTTGCAAAACAAGGTTTTTTTCCATTTTATAACTACGGGTCAAAACCCATACGCATTCTAAAAATACCGTGGTTGGCACAATCACACTATCGGCATTTTCCAGCAATTCCAATGCTTTATCTCTTTGTACCAAATCGTCATCAACGAACAACCGTACCAAAACATTGGTATCAATAGCAATCTGCCTCATTTGAGTTTCAATCCTTCAGAACCTGCCGCTGCCCCAGCATCGGCAATGGCTTCGTTCAGCTCGTCAATGGATAGATGGATATCATGCGGGTTGCCCAAACAACCGGCGAAATCCCTAAATGATTTGTGAGAAACAGTCTTCTTCTTTTCTGCCCGTATCCGCAGCTCGCCGTTAGGCAGTTTGCTGACATGGATTCTGTCTCCGGCAGTAATGCCCAAATGCAGCAAAAACTCTTTTTTCAACGTAACCTGATTTTTAGCGGTTAATCTCAAAGCCGTTCCCATGATTAATCTCCATCAAACAAAGTAAGGTAACTTTACCTTACTCTATGTTTCGTCTCAACCCATTTATCCACAAAATTCATCAGGCAAAGGTAAATTCGACTGGCAGAATGAGATTAATCCGGAGGAATACAAATAAAAAAGCCGTCTGAATTTTCAGACGGCCTCAAAGTCAACAAACTGCTTTAGCGTTCGTAATGGTATCGGCAGGCATAAACCGTTACCGTATCTTCTTCTACCGAATAAACCAAACGGTGTTCCCGATCAATCCTGCGCGACCACAATCCCGATTTTTGATGACGTAGCGGTTCAGGTTTACCAATACCCTTCGGATGGTTGGCTTTAATATCTTCCAAAAGCAACTTGATCCGTTCAACCTTCCTGGCATCGTGCTTTTTCCAATAAGCCAAATCTTCGGCGGCATTGGCGGTAAAACGGTGCTTCATCACAGATCAACCTCAACAAATTCTCCCTGTTCTGCCTGAGCCAGCGAGTGTTCCAAATGTGCAGCATTGGCAGGATTTCCGAATAGGTAAAGCGTCTCCATAATAGAGCCGTACTCTTCTTCAGACATCAAGACACAGTTCCCTCCGTTCCGGCGCGTAATATGTGTTACTACTTGGTCTTCGCACACTTTGGTCATAACCTTCGCCAAATCTTCACGGGCTGCGGTGTAGCTGATTACATAGTCCATTTTTTGTATCTCCATTAAGCAATACAATTAATTGTACAGTAAACCTGTACATATTTATAGCTATTTATCCACAAAACTTGTACATATCCCTCCCTCAAAAACGTTCTATATCCTCCCAAACGTCAATATCCATCTGTATCAGCCATAAATTGCACAAAAAACAATCAGGTGGCCGCCTGTAATATTTTTTGATAGTGGTCTGTGATCGTGGTCTTTGTATAAAGGTCGTCTTATGGGGACAAAGTTCTCTGTCCTCAAAAGCCAATGTTCTTTGTTCAATATGTACAAACACAATGTTTTCAATTACTTATTTTCATCAAAAAAGCGGGTTCTGATAATCTAATTGATATAAAAACACGAAAGCAGGACAGAAAAACAGACAGGTATATCCCACTTTACGCCGAAAAACAGGCAAAACAGCCTTTCAGACGACCTTTTCAGCGGCAAAAGGCACAAAAAAAGCTGCCGGAGCAGCGTTTGAGCGTGGCGGTGCCAACAGCCTGATGATTACTGTTTTTTCCTAAAGAGGTTTTTGAGATTTTGGCGATCGGGATTGTCGGGATTCCGCTGCCCGCCTGTATCGGTCGGCGGGTCGGCGGATTGTTTGATTTGCGCCTCGTATTCCGCCTTAGCTTTGCGCGTGGCCGCTTCAGACGTCGGCGGCGCAGGGATGTTGGGGGAACGGTCGGAGGCGTAGAAGCCTGCCCAGCCGTTCAGAATAGCTTTCCGCATGGCGGCTTCGAGATCGTAGTTTTTATTTTTGAGGTCTTTGAGCTGGTTGAGCAGAGTCTTTTTCTGCTTGATATTAAGGGGCTTGCCTTTTTCGGCGCGCATCTTCAAAAAGTCATTCCAAAGTGTGAGGTTAATCCACTTCTCAAGGCGGAAATTGTCGGTATCGATATGATAACGGCTGTCGAATTGAGGCACTGCCTCGCCTTTGACCTGATAACAAAGTTCGAGCAGACGCTCCTTATTAAGCTGCCAGTGCATTCTGCCGTGTACGCCTGCGCGTCGGCATTGGATTATGCCTTTGCCCAATAAAAATTTCCGCGCCTTTTCGTAGCCGCGACGGGTTAAGCCCAACTCGGCGAGCAACTGGACAGCGGTCTTGTAAAACCAACCCTGACGCTTCGGCTCTTTATCAGCCAAGTCACTCCACCAAAACAGCCCCGTCAACAATGTCGCCGCATGGATATTGCGCCCGCACAAAAGCCCGAACTCGCGGTAAACCACGAAGTCCGTTGTAATATGATGGCGGATGTCGGCGGTGAGCATGATTATTCCGAATGTTCAGTCGAATAAATCAGGTCTCAGTTCTTTTTTCTTCACTTTGGAGTCGGTCAATTTCTCGATCTTGATGGCAACCTCGGGCGGAATTTTGTTTCTACCATGAATCCAACTATTCACTGTTGAGCGTTGAACACCTAACTTTCGAGCTAATGATGCCTGACTACCAATTAATTCGACTACTACTTGAAGAGCTTTCAGCATATATTTTCTCGGTAAAAAATTATCTTAAGTATATTTTTAATATACATATTAGTCAATTATTCAGATGCGACAACTATTTTGAGTCTATATAGAATCAAATTTTTAAATCAAGACTGTCCTATGAACTACGATTTGGCTAAATGGGTCACAAATGCAAGAAGGCAGGCGCGCTTGACGCAAGAAGAGTTGGCTGAGGCAATTGGATTCTCTGGCAAGGGTAGCGTTTCCGCTCTTGAAAAAGGAAGGAATAAGCCTACATTTGAGGTTATGGTAAAAATATCTGAGGTATGCAATTATCCTCTACCTTACCAAAATCAAGTGATCAATAATAATGCAAATCATATACAAGTAGGAGGAAACAATTTTGGAGATGCCTCTTTTTCTTGCACACACGACGATAAGATAGATAGTCTTCTAATAAATCTTGAGAATGTCCCCCGGACTGGTTTTATAAAACCTTTTTTGGCTCGTGTCCCTGATAACGATTTACAAAGTGAGGGGATTTTCAAAAATGATATTCTGACTATTAACCCAAATATCATAGCTAAACATGGTGATTTTATAATGGTAGTCTCTGCACACAACCGAGGCATTGTTGCAAAACTTCTGCTGGATATAAAGAATCAGCATTTTTTAAAATACAATGATAATCAACCCGAAATCATGCCGTCCGATGCGAATATTATCGGCGTAGTTATTAATCTTAATAGAAACTTTTCCTAGCCAAACACAAGCCCTATTTTGAAGTTTGCCAATCAACATCTAATCAGGAAAAACTACTAGTTAAACCAAAAAGGTCGTCTGAAAGTTCAGACGACCTTTTGTGTTTGAAATATATTTTTACTTGCTTGCATCAATTACCCTGATTCCGTATTGAGGGATATGTCCGTCAACAGTCATCAGTTCTAAGCCTTCCGCTTGAGTTTGAGCAATCAGCATTCTGTCAAAGGGATCTCGGTGTATCGGAGGGAGTAATCCTGCTTGTTTTGCATGGAAGAAATCTATTGGCAGATTCTCAAAATCCTGTTGCCCCGTAATATCAAAAAATTCTTCAGGCAGTTTCAGCAGCCCTTTATTTAATTTGATGGAAATTTCCCAAATGCTTGCTGCACTGACAAAAATCAGATTATTGGGATTTCTGATTATTTTATGGGCATTTTCGCCTAATTTGTCATCATCCATCAGCCACCACAGTAAAACGTGCGTATCTAACAGAATCTTTCTCATAGTGAAGAAGCCTCAAATAAATCTGCGGTATCGTCATCACTTTCAAGGATTCTGGAAATATCGGTATTTTGGGAATTGCTGAATTTTTTCAGACCGCCTGCTTTCCGCTCTTGTTTGACAATACCGGTCAATTGAACGCAGGGTTTTCCTGCCTTGGCGATAATGACGGTTTCGCCTGCCTCAGCTTTTTGAATCAATTGGCTGAGATTGGTTTTTGCCTGATGGATATTTGCCTGGAACATGATTAATACCTTTAACTTAGTTTAGTTAGCTAACTATATCCTATATTGCAATAAACAGCTACTATTTTCATCAAAACAAAAAGGTCGTCTAAAAGTTCAGACGACCTTTTTGTTTTTCACATTTCTAGGACACCAATTTCAATTCCCCAAAAAGGTCGTTTCAAGGTTCAGATGTCCTTTCTTTTTTTAAATGAAAATAAAACATTAATAATCAATAAGTAAAAAATTTTCTTAGGAAAAATGTCAACTTGTAATAGACAGGTATGTATATTTAAAATATACTAAACATAACAATTTGATCTTTAACAGTTTGGAACGTAGCAACCGGCCTTCGGAGTTATTTCGGCTTAAAAAGTCCGAAACAACAAGCGTAGAAAAGGCGATCGAGCCTTTGGGTAAATCGGATAAACGGTTGCTGGCAGCTTTCAACCTGCCAAAAAAATGCCGCGCATCCGGGTAGCCTGATGAGAGGGTCCGGTAACAGGCGGCAAGTTGGACGTATTTTTTAATCGGGACGTAATCCCGATGCAGCAGCGATAATCTGCGGACAAGCTGCAAAATACATTTTGGTTTTTCTTTTGCCCGCCATGAGCGGGTATTTATCGGATAAATCCGATAGGGCGTATGCCCAAATGTTCAGACGGCTCTACCCGTCTTTAACCATGTATCCAAATCCAAGCCCACTTCTCGCACAAGTGGGTTTCCGTTTGGGTTCATCCGAAATAATCAGACAGTTTATTATAGTTCAAAGGTACGGTTATGACAAACATGACAGAAGATGAAATCAAAGCCTTGCAAATCAAGGCGGCGGAAATCTGCGCCCATTTTGAAAACCGCTCGGCGGTTTATGTGCGCTCGGGACAGGAAATTTTTGAGGCAAACCGTGAGAATCACGATGACGCATTCGTCACATCGTGCATCGCGAACGACTACTGGTGGAAATTTGAGTGGTATCTGAAGGACAGTGATCTTTGGAAAGACAGCGATTTTGACGATATTGATGAGGTGGCGGCGGAGTTTGAGGGGCGGTTTGCAGGATTTTGTCAGAAGAAATCGGCAAATTGACAGCACCTGTCGGCTGTATGTGCTGTATATGACTGTATGTGGTTGTCTGTGGCTGTATATCAGGATAAAATAAAGCCGTCGGGTGCGCCAACAACCGACGGCTGCTTTATATTAAGTTGTCTTAGACTGCTACCAAGCAGGAATCGAAGCAACTAAAAGCAAAACTAATACTGCAATTTTTATTATTTTCACGAGGCTCCACCTCCTTTCGGGCGGTTCGATGCCGTGATACGCCTGACTTTCTCAGGGTGCGGGCGTATCGGTGCAGTCCGACCGCCTGACGTGATTATACTGCAAACCCGCTTATTCTGAATAAGCGGGTTTTGTTTTTGGGTCGTTTGAAGATGGCTTCAGACGACCTTTTCTACCGCCTAGCTACACAAAAGGCGGCGGGCAACTCAGTGGCTCGAGAGAAAGGAAGACTGAGCGGTTCCGATACCGTCCGTGTGTGATGTTGTGTGAACAAGCACTTTGCCCGTGAACAACCAGCAGTAGCGGGAGGGTAAAAATCGGCGGCATGGCAGTTATCGCGCTTTGCCGTTTTGAGCGATGCCCTGATAAGGCTGACTACCGGCAATAGGTCGGGGAGCAGGTGGAAGCCCTGCAATTAAATTCTGAGGTCGTCTGAAAACGTTTCAGACGACCTTCACTTTATCTGAAAGCGAAAGGAAGCAACATGAAAAAAATCGGAAAGCCCGTCAAACAGATCGTCATCGGTACTTATCAAAGCATGAGAGCCGCTGCCCAGCAGGTTGACCTGCTGATGAAGGGCAATGGTGATTTATGTGTGAACATTGTCCAAGAAGGAAGAAAGTTCCAAGTTCGGACGGTCGTATGGCAATGAAAAAACCGCTTTGTTGAGAAAGCGGTTTTTTCTGAGATTGGGTAATCTCGTGGGGTACGCAGATTATCCTTTTTTTCGTCTTTGGTTTCAATACCCGCATCGGCGGGTCTTTTAAAAGGTATGTGTATGAATAAATCTTTGGGTTTGCTGGCGGCCGCCATGCTGGGGGCTGCTCCTGCGGCTTTTGCCGACGATGTGCTGACGGGCGATACTCGCTTGGCGTGCGAGGCGGTTTTGTGCCTGTCGTCAGGCGACCATCCAAGCGAGTGTGCGCCGTCGATTAAGCGTTATTTTTCGATCCGACACAAGAAATTGGGAGATACCCTCAAAGCACGTCGGAACTTCTTGAAGATGTGTCCGGCAAGTTCTGAAAATCGGGAAATGGCTGGATTAGTAGATGCCATCGCGGAAGGAGCCGGTCGTTGTGATGCAAAAGAGTTGAATCGAATGATGCGTTACTCGGCATGGGAAGAGGTTTGCGAACAGAAAACCTATAACCGCCTTGGTCGAAACTACACGAAACAGGAAAACTGTCAGATGGTTAAAAAATTCCGTGTCCGTCCCGATAAACCGCAATACTGCAAAGCATATTTTGAACATGGTTGGACAACCACTGGCGACAAGGTGCGTTATGTAGGCGAAGAGAAAACCGGTGGTCGTTGGGTTGATGTTCACTGAAAATTTCACTCCTGCTCTACATCGGCATAATGTTTAGCAGTTTATGCAGCTCTTCCGAAAGGTGAGAGCTGCTTTTTTACAAACGAAAGCCTGTTCAAGGGCGAGCAGGTTTCTTTTTGTGAAAAATCATTACAAACGAAAGGTTATGCCATGAAGGAAGTCCATTTTATTGCCCAGGGTAAGGGCGGGGTCGGTAAATCTACGATTGCTGCATTTACCGCCGACTACTTGAAAAACGCCGCAGCCGCAGCCATGCCTGTCCCTCTGTTCTGCTTCGATACAGACCCTGTAAACCAAACCTTTCTGCGTCATCAGGCTTTCAAACCCGAGCTGGTTAAAATCATGACGGAACACAATACCATCAATTCGCGTAATTTTGACGGTTTGGTGGAAAAATTGGTGTTCGAAGAAGGCATAGCCATTGTTGACAACGGCGCGGCAACGTTTGTGCCGTTGATGTCCTATATGGCGGAGAACTCAATTCCGGAGTTGTTGGCCGAGAATAATGTTCGGATGGTAATTCATGTGCCACTGACGGGCGGACAGGCATTGAACGACTGTATTACCGGGTTAGTACAGATACTGAAAAGCCTGAAAGCCGAGGTTGTTGTGTGGTTGAACGATTTTCGGGGAAACGTGGAGCAGGAGAAACCGTTTGACCAATTTAAAGTTTATAAAGAATTTAAAGACCAAATTATAGGTATCGTACATATTCCGAACCGCAATCCCGACACTTTCGGTAAAGACCTGGAGGAGATGACAAGTAAAAATTTATCACTGTCCGAAGCAATCACATCTGACACATTTGGCTTGATGCCGCGCCAGCGTCTGAAAACCGTACAGCGCGATTTGTGGCAACAACTGGATAAAGTCCCGTTCTTGGCAACGCAGCAAACAGACGGAAGCGAGTGATGATGAATCAAGCCGATGTAGATGCCATTATTGCAGAAACATTCCGCCTGTCGGGCGTAAAGCTGACGGCGGACGATCCCATCATTCCCATCCTGCTGATAATGGAAGGCCGTCTGAAAGCCCTGTTTGCCGAGCAGCGTGTCCATACCCGTCAGGATTTTGACGAAATCACTGCCGAAATCGAAGAACCGCTGAAAGCAGCGGTTCAGATTGCGGAAGATTTGAAAACCTATCGGGCACAGATTCTGGCTGATCTGCTGGCAGGGTACGGCAAAGAATTGTCCGAAAGCGAAGGACGAATATCCAGTTCCATTCAACAAAAAATTGCAAAGCAAACTCAAGCACATATTGATGAAGTGGTAGCTAAAATGAATCGTTCTTGGTTAGTCGCTGCATTGATATTTTTTGCAATTCTTCTATTGGGGCTCTTTATTCCAAAATTTGTATAGGATTCATATGTTATCGGAATCAAGAATAAAGGTCGTTACCGTGAAAGTGGGTAGGCTGTTCGCGCCGACGGACGAACAGTATCCGCACTACCGCCTTGTTCCAATCGAAACAGACAGGCAGGGTTATCTCTGCCTGCTGTTTTATATCAACAGGAGCAATTTTTTGGTACTTGAGCCGCGTATTAAACGATATGCGGCAGTTCGGCGGTTGTCGCTGCTGCTGGAAAATGCCCCCTATACGGTCTATGAAACAGTGAGGTAGCCATGAAAACTTATGACGTAAAAGAAGCGGCGCAATACTGTAAATGCCACCCCGAAACCATACGGGAACACATCCGCTCCGGCCGTTTGGCAGCCTCCATGCCCGGGCGGAAATACTGTATCACGCAGCCCGCACTTGACGCATTTTTGACCGAACTGGAAAATGCGCGGTTGCTGGCTTCACTCGAAAGTAGGAGTGAACAAAAATGCCGATCTATAAACGCGAAAACGGCGTCTATTACATTGACATCACAACGCGCAGCGGTCAAAGAATTAGACAATCTTCTCGCACCAAAGACAAAAATGAAGCCCAAAGGCTGCATGACAAACTGAAACATGAATTGTGGCAGCAGGAACATTTCAACGAAAAACCGAAACGGCTGTGGGATGAAGCGGCAGTTCGGTGGATTGAAGAGATGGGGGACAAGAAAAGCATCAGGGATGACATCAGCCGGTTGCGCTGCCTAGTTCATTTCAGAGGTGTCTTCTTGCACCATATGAGCCGTGATTTCATCATGCAGACCATCAACCGCATGACTTGTTCGGACAGTACCAAAAATCGCTATCTTGCCTTAATCCGTTCGATTTTGAATAAGGCGGAAAAAGAATGGGGCTGGCTGGACAATGTGCCGAAGTTGAAGCTGTATCGTGAAGCCAAACGCCGTATCCGTTGGCTGAAACATGAAGAAGCCCAAAGGCTGATTGATGCCCTGCCGGAGTATTTGGCCGATATGGCAGTGTTCAGCTTAGCGACAGGCTTGCGGCAACGCAATGTATTGGGGCTGAAGTGGTCGCAGATCAATCTAAGCCGCAAGACGGCATGGATTGAGGCCGACGAAGCCAAAGCAGGACGCGCTATCGGCGTTGCCCTGAATCAGACGGCACTCGGTATATTGCAAAAACGGATGGGCAAACACCCGTCTTTTGTTTTTACCCAACCAAACGGCAAACCCGTGAAAAGCATCAGTTCGCGTATTTGGAAAAACTCATTGTCCCAAGCAGGCATTGTTGATTTCAGATGGCACGATCTGAGGCATACTTGGGCAAGTTGGCTGGTACAAGCCGGAGTTCCGCTCGCCGCTTTGCAGGAAATGGGCGGTTGGGAAAATGTCGGGATGGTTCAGAAGTATGCCCATCTAGCCCCCGAACATTTGCACGGACATGCGGCTATATTGGACAGTGTCGGTCTAAGTTTCGACACAAAACAGGCACACCCCAAGATAGGCGGTGGCTAAGAAAAAAGCCTAAACAATTGTTTAGGCTTAGGAAAAGTGGTGGGTCGTGAGCGATTCGAACGCTCGACCAACGGATTAAAAGTCCGCTGCTCTACCGACTGAGCTAACGACCCGATAAGATGTGAATTATATTGGCAGACATCCTGTGCGTCAATAATTTTATTGAAATTTTTTTCAATAAAAGTAAACAGCCTGTTATTTGCCGTTAAACTACCCTATTTTGCTGACCTGTTATGTTATGATGCCCACGCCTGCCTCAAACGAAGTAGGTGTTTTCTAGATTAAGAAAGGATAAAACATGAAAAAATTACTGATTGCTGCGATGATGATGGCCGGCTTGGCTGCATGCTCTCAAGAGGCCAAACAACAAACCCAAGAAGCTGCTTCCGCCGTAGCTTCCGATGTCAATGCAGCCGCTTCCGAGGCAAAAGATGCGGCTGATAAAGCAGTCTCCGACGTTAAAGATGCAGCTGCCGATGCCAAAGATGCTGCTGAAAAAGCTGTTTCCGATGTTAAAGATGCGGCTGCCGATGCTAAGGCAAGTGCAGATAAAGCTGTCTCCGACGCAAAGGAAACCGCAGATAAAGCCTTATCGAATGCAACCGAAGCCACAGGAAAGGCAGTTGAAGAAGCTGCCAAAGATGCAAAAAATGCTGCTAAAGATGCTTTGAACAAAGCCGCTGATGCAACTCAAGATGCTGCGGACAAAATGAAAGACGCTGCCAAGTAATTGTTTTAACAACGTATCAACAAGCCGTCGGAATTATTCCGTACGGCTTGTTTTGTTTACCTCGTTTTATTTTTCAGACGACCTCTTGTGTTAAGATGACGGCTTTACTGTGCAGGAAATCTGTTATGACCGATATTCTGAATAAAATCCTTGCAACCAAAGCCCTGGAAGTCGCCACACAAAAAGCTTCTGTCTCTTTGGATGAAATGAAAAAACAGGTAGATGCCGCCTTGCCCGTACGCGTTTTTTTTGACTCTATCCGTACCAAACACGAGCAAAACCGCCCTGCCGTCATTGCTGAAATTAAAAAAGCCAGCCCGAGCAAAGGGCTGATCCGACCCGATTTCCATCCTGTGCAGATTGCCCGCGCTTATGAAAATGCCGGAGCTGCATGCTTGTCCGTCTTAACTGACGAACAATATTTCCAAGGCTCTCCCGAATATTTGAAAGCGGCACGCGCGGCAGTCGGGCTTCCCGTTTTACGAAAAGACTTCATCATTGATGAGTATCAGATTTATCAGGCGCGTGCCTGGGGTGCTGATGCCGTCTTACTGATTGCCGCCGCGCTTGAGCAAGAACAATTAGAACATTTTGAAGCAGTAGCCCATCAATTAGGCATGAACGTATTGTTGGAACTGCATGATACTTCCGAATTGGAAAAATGCCGAAATCTGACAACACCCCTATGGGGCGTAAACAACCGCAACCTGCGGACATTCGACGTATCTTTACAGCAGACTCTAGATTTACTGCCTGCACTGGCAGGTAAAACCGTCGTTACCGAAAGCGGCATCCGAAGCAAATCCGATGTCGATTTTATGCGCAGCCACGGCGTACATACCTTCCTTATCGGCGAAACTTTTATGCGCGCCGACGATATTGAAGCGGAAGTGCGGAAGCTGTTTTAAGGTTTCATATTGCGGAATCATGTAAAAGGTCGTCTGAAAACAGATTTTGGTTTTCAGACGACTTTTTCTTCAAACTCAAATAACGGGCAAAACCGTCCTTATATCCGAATAAAAACTCAGACGGCGTCATTCCAATCCACGCCATACCAATAATCCCGTTCCTCAAGAAACTTGCTGTATGGGTTCTGCCTGCAAGGATAATAAAAAAGAGGTCGTCTGAAAACCTGAAACGAAGGTTTTCAGACGACCTCTGTAATTGTTCACCCAACAATCAGTCTTTCAACTTCGCTAACTGATTTTGCACTTTCGCCATTTTGTCTTCCAACTCCGCCAAATCGGCTTTGTCTTTTTCCACCAGATGCGCCGGGGCTTTTTCGGTGTAGCCGGGTTTGGAGAGTTTGGCGTTGAGTTTATCCAAGGCTTTTTGCAGCTTCTCGGCTTCTTTGCTCAAACGGGCGGTTTCGGCGGCTTTGTCGATTTCGATTTTCAGCATCAGGCGCGCGCCGTTGCAGACGGCGACGGGCGCGTCTTCGCTTTCGGGCAGCCTGTCCACTGTTTTGGCTTCGGTCAGGCGCGTGAGGGCGGGCAGGTATTTCAGCAGCGCTTCAGGCACACTGCCTTCCACAAACAGCGGCGCTTTCACGTTCGGGGCAATGCCCATTTCGCCACGCAGGTTGCGCACGGCGCCAATCAGGTCTTGCAGTTGCGCCATTTGGTCAAAAGCAGCCTGCACGATTTTTTCCGGGTCGGCTTTGGGATAGGCGGCCAGCATAATGCTGTCGGCGGTTTTGGCGTTGGCCAGCGGGGCGACGGCCTGCCACAGTTCTTCGGTGATGAACGGGATAATCGGGTGCAGCAGGCGCAATGCGGCTTCCAGCACGCGAACCAAGGTGCGGCGCGTGGTGCGCTGGGTGGTGGGGCAGCCGGTTTGGATTTGCACTTTGGCCAATTCGATATACCAGTCGCAATAGTCGTTCCACACGAATTCGTACAGCGTTTGCGCGGCCAAGTCGAAGCGGTAGGTTTCAAATGCTTCGGCAGCGGCGGCTTCGGTTTGTTGCAGGCGGCCGATAATCCATTGGTCGGCGAAGGTGTAGGCCAGCGGCTGGGTTTCGTCTTGGCCGCAGTCTTGGTTTTCGGTGTTCATCAGCACAAAATTGGTGGCGTTCCAGATTTTGTTGCAGAAGTTGCGGTAGCCTTCGGCGCGTTTGAAGTCGAAGTTGACGCTGCGCCCCAAGCTGGCGTAGCTCGCCATGGTGAAGCGCAATGCGTCCGCGCCCATGCTGGGGATGCCTTCGGGGAAGAGTTTTTTCGTAGCTTCTTCCACTTTCGGCGCGGTTTCGGGTTTGCGCAGACCGGTGGTACGTTTTACCAGCAGTTTTTCCAAGTCGATACCGTCGATCAAATCGACAGGGTCGATGACGTTGCCTTCGGATTTGGACATTTTTTTGCCTTCGTGGTCGCGCACGATGCCGTGGATGTACACGTCTTTAAACGGTACTTTGCCGGTGAAGTGGGTGGTCATCATAATCATGCGCGCCACCCAGAAGAAGATGATTTCGTAGCCGGTGACCAAGACGTTGGACGGCAGGAAGGCTTTAAGTTCGTCGGTTTCAGACGGCCAGCCGAGGGTTGAGAACGGCACGAGCGCGGAGGAGAACCATGTGTCCAATACGTCTTCTTCGCGGGTCAAGCCTGTTTTGCCGGCTTGTTTTTCGGCTTCCGCCTGATTGCGGGCGACGTAAACATTGCCTGCTTCATCGTACCACGCGGGGATTTGATGCCCCCACCACAGTTGGCGCGAGATACACCAGTCTTGGATGTTGTTCATCCATTGGTTGTAGGTATTGACCCAGTTTTCAGGGATAAAACATACCGCGCCGCTATCAACGGCTTTTTTGGCTTTGTCGGCCAGGCTCAAACCTTTGAACTCGCTGTCAGGCTCGCCTCCGTTTGGGGTGGCGGACATGGCGACAAACCATTGGCTGGTCAGCATCGGTTCAATCACTGAGCCGGTGCGGTCGCCTTTCGGCGTCATCAGCGTGTGCGCTTTGATTTCGACCAAGAAGCCTTGTTCCTGCAAATCGGCAACCATTTGTTTGCGCGCGGCAAAGCGGTCTAAGCTTGCGTATTTTTCAGGCAGGGCAAAGCCTTGTTGCGCTTCGCCTTTGAAGTTGAACACTTCGGCGTTTGCCAGCACTTTGGCTTCTAAATCGAACACATTAACCAAGCGCGTGTCGTGGCGTTTGCCGACTTCGTAGTCGTTGAAGTCGTGCGCAGGCGTGATTTTCACGCAGCCGGTGCCGAAGTCTTTTTCAACGTATTCGTCGGCAATCACGGGGATGGTGCGGCCGGTCAGCGGCAGGATCAATTCTTTGCCGATCAAATGGGTATAACGTTCGTCTTCAGGATTGACGGCAACGGCAACGTCGCCCAGCAGCGTTTCGGGACGGGTGGTCGCCACGATAACGGCTTCGGCGGGATTGTCCGCCAGCGGATAGCGGATGTGCCACATAGAGCCTTGTTCTTCCACGCTTTCCACTTCCAAATCCGATACCGCCGTACCCAAAACCGGATCCCAGTTTACCAAGCGTTTGCCGCGATAAATCAAGCCCTGTTCATACAGGCGTACGAACACTTCGGTCACGGTTTCGGCGCGCACGTCGTCCATCGTGAAATACTCGCGCGTCCAGTCGGCAGAGCAGCCCACGCGGCGCATTTGTTGGGTAATCGTGCCGCCGGAAACTTCTTTCCATTCCCACACTTTTTCCAAGAATTTTTCACGACCCAAGTCATGACGGGACACGTTTTGCGCGGCAAGCTGGCGCTCAACCACGATTTGCGTGGCGATGCCCGCGTGGTCGGTGCCCGGAATCCAGGCGGTGTTGCAGCCTTTCATGCGGTAGTAGCGGGTCAAACCGTCCATAATGGTTTGGTTGAAGGCATGGCCCATGTGCAGCGTGCCGGTTACGTTGGGTGGCGGCAGCTGGATGGAAAAAGACGGTTTGGTCAAATCCATATCGGGCTGGAAATAACCTTGGGTTTCCCAGTTTTGATAGTGTTTGGATTCGATTTCGGCGGGATTGTATTTGTCTAACATGGTAAAAAATGCTGTCTGTAAAAGGGTTTGCGGGCAAACGTCTGTTTAAAAAAATAATTGCGAATTATAGCGCAAAAAGGTCGTCTGAAACGGAATATCGTTTCAGACGACCTTTTTGAAACAAATCGAAACGGGCTTATTTGCCTTTGTCGGATTTGGCTTCTTTTTTCAGGGAAGCGTACAACTCAGGGTCGCGGTTTTTCAGCAGGGAGGCAATCGCCAAATCGTCGCGGTTTACTTTTGCCAAGTCAACGCGTTCGATGTGCACCAAGCGCAGCAGCTCGCGTACAGGTTTGGGCATATTGCGGCCGGATTCGTAACGTGAACCACCGGATTGGGTTACGCCGATACGGCTCCAAAAGTCCATTTGGTTCAAACCGAGTTTTTTGCGGATATCGCGGATGTTGTCAATTTTCTCAAATGACTTCATGAAAATTCCTTTTTCTTCTGTATTGTTTGTTGATAAGCAAGAATCTGCTTCTCAGCATCGGGATGCGGAAGCTTTCAACACAGACCAATCGTTACACGAATGACAATCGGCTGCGCGATAGAAAACTATCTATACTGAATGTTTAGACAGTATATTCGAAAGAAGTTTTGTCAGATTCTTGATAATTTGCAAAAATATTTCCAAGTCAAATAATTTCAACACATTTTTCTTTATAAATCAGAAATATATGTTTTAAGCATCAGTAATATTTTACAAAAATAAACAATCCAAACAGGAATATTGCACCCGTAATTATCAATTTATCATAATATTTTGCACAAAAAATACGCAATAGAACCATATTCCAATGCGTATTTTTAGCTATTCGGTCCCAAAACGCTGCCTAGCGTTTTCTCGGATAAAAGGCAATCGGCTGGACGATGGCGCGTGTCAGCTGTTTCGGCAAGGTCATCATTGCAATCATCCACACGCCCACCGTGTAACACAATATCCCGCCGTTACGCATCCCTCCCAATGCGGTACTGCCTAAAACTGCCTCCAGCATCAAGCAAACGGCGGCAGCCGCACAAGCTGCCATGCCGGCGAGAAACAGCGCATGGCGGGCATATCTGCGCAACATTTTTTTCAAAGCCGCTTTGACCAAAACGGCAGCAATCAGGAGGTTAAAAAAGAAAAACACACCTGCAACCAGCCATACAGCCGAATCGTTCCAGCCTTTCGCCACGGACCATCCGCCATCCTGCCGACCAAACAGCAATCCGCCGCCGCCCGCTATCATGGAGAAAACATCATGAATCAATAACGCCAGCGGCAATGCGGCAAAAATCAATGCCGTCAGCAAAGGCCGATAAGGTTTTTCCTGTTCGAGATACATCATGCCGTTCCAAAATCGAAAACAACGGCAATTATAGAACAATCGCTTCAAAGCATCAGCCTGAAGCGGAATCAAAAATGGAACAACACCAAACTCAAGGCAATCACTGCCATGCCGGACGTCAAGCCGTAAACGGTTTCGTGCCCGTCGGAATAACGCTTGGCAGCGGGCAGCAATTCGTCCAACGCAAGGAACACCATCACACCCGCAATTACGCCGAACACCGCGCCGAACACGAAAGGCGATAAAAACGGCTTGAGCATGGTGTAGCCCAAAACCGCGCCCAACGGTTCGGCCAGCCCTGAAGCGAGGCAGGCGAGGACGGTTTTTTTGCGGTTGCGCGTGGCGAAATAAACAGGGGCGGCAATGGAAATACCTTCGGGAATATTGTGTATCGCAATCGCGAGCGCCAGCGGCATTCCGACGGCGGGATTTTCCAGCGTGGCGAAAAACGTTGCCAAACCTTCAGGAAAGTTGTGTGCGGTAATGGCAAACGCCGCCATCATGCCGACGCGGGCGATGTGGCGGCGTTTGTTTTCCTGAAAGGCGGGATCGTGCGGGTCGAGCGTTTCGTGCGGGTTCGGCACGATGCGGTCAATCAGTGCAATCGCCCCCATGCCCGCCAAAAAAGCCAGCGTCGCGGCGGCAAAGGCTTTGTCTTTGTCGTAAACCTCCACAAAGGCTTCGTTGGATTTGTTGAAAATCTCCGTCAGCGACACATACACCATCGCCCCGCCCGCAAACGCCAAGCCAAACGACAATACACGCGGGTTGGGTGTTTTGGAAAACATCACCAACCCGCTGCCCAATACGGTGAACAATCCGGCGGCGAGGGTGATGCCGAAGGCAGTGATGAGGTTGGGCAAAGCAATATCAAGCATGAAAATCGGTTCTTCAATGAATTCAATGCCATCAGGCTAACACACATTCCTACAAAAGAGAATAGTTATTATTTTCATAAATAAAGATTACGCTGGAAAATTATTGAGACTGTCATTCCTTACTCTCTTACACGAAGGCGGCTGTACAGGCATGTCAGCACAGGCTTTTCATTTCACTTTAACGTAACAGAAAGGTCGTCTGAAACCTGATTTCCGGTTTCAGACGACCTTTCTGTTTGATTCTTGCAAGCGTTTTGCTCAACTCAACAGCATTTCCTGCAACAGCTTCATGCCCCATTGCCAGCCACCGAGTGCGCCGTTGAGCGTGCCGGAATGTGGCGACAGGAGGAGGCGGGCGTTCCACAGGTTGGCCCGTTCTTCCGCCCAGTTGCGCGGCGTGCCGTTTTGTTCGGCGATTACAAGTGCGGTGCGGCAGGGGCAACGAACTCGCCGGAAGGTATGTATTTCATCGTCGGGGAAGGCTTCGGGGCGCGGCGAGACGAGGATGATGTTGACGATTTTTTTCTGCGTCAGGATGTCGGTTTGGTAGAGCCACGCCAAAAAAGCGGACACGCCTGCGCCGTGGGCGACGACGGCGATGTGTTCGCCGCTGATGCCTTCAAACGCTGTTTGAATATTTACCTGCCATTGGGCGATGCTTTGATTGGCGGAAGCGGCGGCGGTTTGGACGACGGGATAGCTGACCTCCCAGCGGTCTATCCACATTTCCGCTTCGTCCGCGTCGCGTATCAAGAAAAGCGTCAGGTCTTCGAGTTCGAAAGTTCGCATTTCAGACGACCTATTTGAGCAAATCGTTGAGCGTAAAGGTAATCAAGAGCGCGGCAGGGACGCTTAAAACGGCACAGGTGGCGAGGCAGATCAGGATGTTGGCAATCAACCGCCAGCCTTTCCAGCCGAAACACTTGGCGGCAATCAGAAGACAGGGCAGCGAGAACAGCAGCCACACCAACGCCCAAAGCGGATTTGCGCGGGTCATTTCAACCCAGCCGGACATCCGCGCCAGCATGAATATCGTCCACACCAGCATAGGCAGTACAAACGCGGCGACTACCCATGCCGCGCCTATGCCGGTTTTACCGTTCACATTCCAATCGTATTTGCCGAAAACTTTATTGGGCAGCATAGTCGTACTCCACTACCAAAGGTGCATGGTCGGAAAATTTCTCGTCTTTATAAACATGCGCGGACACCGCTTTGGCGGCAAGTTCGGGCGTAACCATCTGATAGTCGATGCGCCATCCGACATCTTTCGCATACGCCTGTCCGCGGTTGCTCCACCAAGTGTAGCCCGGATTGTCAGGATAGAGCGTGCGCCACATATCCGTCCAGCCGAGCGTATGGATGACTTTGCCTATCCATTCGCGCTCTTCCGGCAGGAAGCCTGAGTTTTTCTGGTTGCCTTTCCAGTTTTTCAGGTCGATGTTTTGGTGGGCAATGTTCCAGTCTCCGCAGACAACAATGTCGCGCCCTTCTGCCTTCATGGCTTCAAGCATGGGATAGAACGCGTCTAAAAAACGGTATTTCAATTCCTGTCGCTCCGGCGCGCTGGTGCCGCTGGGCAGATAAAGCGAAATCACTGACAACTTGCCGAAATCGCAGCGCACAAACCGCCCTTCCCTGTCGAATTCTTCAATGCCCATGCCGATTTGCACATGGTCAGGCGCGCGTTTACTGTACACCGCTACGCCGCTGTAACCGCGTTTTTCGGCGCAATGCCAATGGCCGTGCATCCCGTGCGGATTTTTCATTTCGTCGGACAAATCGGCTTCCTGCGCTTTGAGCTCCTGCACGCAGACAATGTCCGCACCCGATGCGGCGATGTATTCGTAAAATCCTTTTTTGTAGGCGGAGCGGATGCCGTTGACGTTGGCGGAGATGATTTTCAGCATAATTTTGTGCTTTGGAATATTGGTTTGAGAAGAAAAAACGGATTGTAACCGATAGCGGCAAAGGTCGTCTGAAAAATAGGTTTGGACAAATCCATCCTATTCCCGATACTCGAATACCGCACCTAAAAACTGGGCCAACGCCGAAACATGGGAACGCTGCGGATTCTTGACGGCGGTCAGCAGCCATACCCTGCCGTTTTGCTTCTCCAACTGAAGCAGGCGGGCTACGGCGCGCTGTTGCACCTCACCCTGCAATTCTTCGTGATAGCGCGTAACGAAGCCGTCGAAATTCTGCTCCGGGTTTTCATGATACCAACGGCGCAGGGCGGCACTGGGCGTAATGTCTTTGAGCCAGAGGGCGGAGGCGAACTTTTCCTTCGTAATCCCGCGCGGATAAAGGCGGTCGATAAAGACGGCAGTTTGCCCGTCTGCGGGGAGGTAACGATAAATGCGTTGTACGGTAAACATCGTTTTTCTGCTTGCTTATATTGTGAAATAAAGCCCTAGTTTTTTTAGACGACCTTACACCTCAAGCGTCGTCTGAAACCCGTTTCCACCCCAACGCCAAATCGTACAAGGCTTTTTTGCTTTCTCCGGTAATTTTGGCGGCAAGTTCGGCAGCCTGTTTGGTAGGTAGTTCGGCGGTGAGGACTTTCATAATGTTTTGCGCGGCTTCGGGCAAGGTATCGTGTTTCTCACGAAGAGCAGGATGGAGGATGAGCACCATTTCGCCGCGCGCCTGATTGCTGTCGTTTTTCAGGGTCGTCTGAATTTCAGTAACGGTACCGCTAAGGAAGGTTTCGAAGGTTTTGGTGATTTCTCGTGCGAGTGTCAGGCTGCGTTCAGGAAAGAGATCTGCCATGTCGGCAAGGGTGGCTTCGATTCGGTGCGGGGTTTCAAACATCACGACGGGAAATTCAGCCTGCGCCCATTTGGCAAGCAACTTCTGCCGTTCGCCGGATTTAGGCGGCAGGAAACCGTTGAAGTAGAAATTGGGTTCGGTAATGCCCGCAACGCTCAACGCGCCCATTACCGCGCTCGCACCGACAACGGGGACAACTTTAAAACCAGCCTCACGCACGCGGCGGGCGAGTTTCGCACCGGGATCGCAAACCGCAGGCGTACCTGCGTCGGAAACTTGTGCGACGGTAAGGTCGTCTGAAAGATGGTTGATGATTTTGTCCGCCATCTGCTGTTCGTTATGCTCGCGCACGCTGACGAGTTTGCCCTGTATGCCGTATGCGCTCAGAAGCTGTGCGGTAACGCGCGTATCTTCGGCGCAGATAATGTCGGCTTTTTGCAGGACGGCGAGTGCGCGCAGGGTGATATCCGCCAAATTGCCGATGGGCGTGGCGACAACGTATAATGTCCGTTTTTCAATACTGTCGGCGGCTTTTTGAAGGTGTTTTTGAAACATGGCTTTATCAGGTCGTCTGAAAACAATATAACGATATTATACGGGGTAAACTTCCATGCGTCTGAACCACAAACAAGGGGTGGCGGGCGAAGATGCCGCGCTGGCGTTTCTTCTTTTGCAAGGCTGCAAACTCGTGGCGCGCAACTGGCACTGCGCTTACGGCGAAATCGATTTGATTGTCAAAAACGGTAACATGATTCTGTTTGTTGAAGTAAAATACCGCAAAAATCAGGGTTTCGGCGGTGCCGCATACAGTATTTCGCCGTCTAAGTTATTGAAACTGCAACGGTCTGCGGAGTATTATCTGCAACAAAACGGCATGACGGATAGCGCGTGCCGCATCGATGCGGTGCTGATAGAAGGAAACCGCCCGCCCGAATGGATAAAGAATATTACAGGTTGACGATATGACGACATTACAAGAGCGCGTTGCCGCCCATTTCGCCGAAAGCATCCATGCCAAGCAGGAAGCCGAAAAAGTATTGGTCGGGCCGACTGCTCAAGCAGCGGAATTGATGCTGCAATGCCTGATGAACGACGGCAAAATTTTAGCCTGCGGCAACGGCGGTTCGGCTGCCGACGCGCAGCACTTCGCCGCCGAAATGACCGGACGCTTTGAAAAAGAGCGGATGGAACTTGCCGCAGTCGCGCTGACGACGGACACTTCCGCGCTGACCGCCATCGGCAACGACTACGGTTTTGACCATGTGTTCAGCAAGCAAGTGCGCGCGCTCGGACGCGACGGCGACGTTTTGGTCGGCATCTCCACCTCCGGCAATTCAGCCAACGTTATCGAAGCCATCAAAGCGGCACACGAACGCGATATGCACGTCATCGCCATGACCGGCCGCGACGGCGGTAAAATCGCCGCCATGCTCAAAGACACCGACGTACTGCTCAACGTCCCCTACCCGCGCACCGCCCGTATTCAGGAAAACCATATCCTGCTGATACACGCCATGTGCGACTGCATCGACTCCATGTTGCTTGAAGGAATGTAAGCCTTTTTTCAGACGACCCTCTTTTAAAGGTCGTCTGAAACATATCCGCCGAACCCATCATCAAGGAAAAAATATGAACATCAAACGTCATACCGCACCCGTTCTGACCGCCCTCCTCCTCAGCCTGACACTCAGCGGCTGTGTCGGCGTACTCCTCGGCGGCGCGGCAGTCGGCACCAAATCCGCCGTCGACCGCCGCACCACAGGCGCGCAAACCGACGACAACGTAATGGCCGTGCGCGTCGAAACCACTGCCCGCTCCTACCTGCGCCAAAACAACCAAGCGCAGGGTTACACCCCCAAAATCAACGTTGTCGGCTACAACCGCCAACTGCTGCTGCTCGGACAAGTCGCCACTGAAGGCGAAAAACAATTCGTCGAACAAATCGCCCGCGCCGAACAAGCCGCCGAAGGCGTGTACAACTACATCACCGTTGCCTCCCAAGAACGCACCATCGGCGACATAACCAACGACACATGGGGTACATCCAAAGTCCGCACGACACTTTTAGGCCTCAAACCCGCCACACAGGCTCGTGTCAAAATCGTAACTTACGGCAACGTGACCTATGTGATGGGCATCCTGACGCCTGAAGAACAAGAAAAAGTTACCCAACGCGTCAGCACCACCGTGGGCGTACAAAAAGTCGTTACCCTGTATCAAAACTACACCCAACCCGAATAACGCAGCCCTAATCCAGAGGGCGGGAACAACATCCCGCCCGTCCCCATCCACCTTTTCACACATCGATCTATGTCCAAAAAACAAAACGAATCTTTCCAACTCAAACCTAAACACCTTATCCGCGCTGCTTTCGTCATTTCCATCATCGCCATCGGCGCACTGATTGTTGGCGTTATCGGTACGCTCAATACCAAACCCGACACCAGCAACACCCAATCCGCCCAAACCGCACCCAAAGACGAAGGTGTGGAAGTTTGGCGTCCGAACGGCACCGTCGAACCGAAAAAAATCATAGTAGGCTCTGAAGACGAAACAAACGAACAAGAAAAAACCGCTTCTCAAAACCCCGTTATTCCGCCGCAAAACCAATCCGAAAACCGTCGTGCCAAAGCACAGCCTGACAATAAGAAAAATAAAGATAAAAACAACGACCAGCACGACCAAATACCGCCCGCGCCGACAGAAACAGCGGAAACCAAAGCCAAACCTGCCCAAAGTACCCCTGCGGAGCAGCCTCAAGCCCAAGCTCCCGCCCAACCTGCCAAAACCGAAGTACACGAAACGAAGGGCGAACCCAAACCCACGCCGCAACCTGCTCCCAAGCTGGCTCAGCCTAAACCTGCTCAAGCTAAACCGGTTCAGCCCAAACCTCAGTCCAAAGATGTCATGGACAATCTGTTTTAACCAGACAACCCGTCGGCCTGCGGCCGCCTTATCCGTAATCTGCATCCTCTTCCCTTTCAGACGACCTTTGTGCCGCAACAAGGTCGTCTGAAACCATCAAGGAAACAACATGAACGAAATCATCATCAAAACCCCCGAAGAAATCGAGAAAATGCGCGAACTGGGCAAACTCGTCGCCGAAGCCCTCGACTACATCGGACAATTCGTCAAACCCGGCGTAACCACCAACGAAATCGACAAACTCGTTTACGACTACCACGTCAACGTCCAAGGCGGCTATCCCGCCCCCCTGCACTACGGCAACCCGCCCTATCCCAAATCCTGCTGCACTTCCGTCAACCACGTCATCTGCCACGGCATTCCCGACGACAAGCCGCTCAAAGAAGGCGACATCATCAACATCGACCTGACCATCAAAAAAGACGGCTTCCACGGCGACTCCAGCCGCATGTTTACCGTCGGCAAAGTCTCCCCCATCGCCCAACGCCTGATTGACATCACCCACGAATCCATGATGGCAGGCATCGCCGCCGTCAAACCCGGCGCAACCTTGGGCGACATCGGCTACGCCTGCCAACAAGTTGCTGAAAACGCAGGCTACTCCGTCGTACAGGAATTTTGCGGACACGGCATCGGACGCGGTTTTCACGAAGCCCCGCAGGTCCTGCACTACGGTCGGAAAGGACAAGGCGTCGTCCTGAAGCCTGGCATGATTTTCACCATCGAGCCGATGATCAACCAAGGCAAACGCCACCTGCGCATCCTAAACGACGGCTGGACGGTTGTAACCAAAGACCGCTCCCTCTCCGCCCAATGGGAACATGAAGTTTTAGTGACAGAAACCGGCTACGAAATCCTGACCATCAGCCCCGCCACCGGCACACCCTAATCTGTAAAATCATCCCGCTCTCAAAGCAAAAAGGTCGTCTGAAAACTTGGAAATCAAGTTTTCAGACGACCTTTCAATCTTTCAGACTTTATCTTTCAAGCTCAATCAACCTTTGGCGCGCTCCAACAGTTCTTCCGCCAAGGCGAGGTAGGCTTTGGTGCCTTTGGCGTTGGCGTCGTAGGCGAGCGCGGGCATTCCGTGGCTGGGGGCTTCGGCGAGGCGGACGTTGCGGGGGATGACGGTTTGGAACATCAGGTTGCCGAAATGTTGGAAAAGCTGTTCGCTGACTTCGACGACGAGGCGGCTGCGGCTGTCGTAGAGGGTGCGGACAATGCCGGTAATGTCGAGACGCGGGTTGATTGCCTGACGGATTTTGCGCACGGTGGCAATCAGGTCGGAGATGCCTTCGAGGGCATAGTATTCGCACAACATGGGGACGATGACGCCGTTGGCGGCGACGAGTCCGTTGAGCGTGAGCAGGGTCAGCGAAGGGGGGCAGTCGATAAGGACGAAGTCGTAGTCGTTTTCGACGGTTTGCAGGGCGTTTTTGAGGCGGATTTCGCGGGCGATTTCTTGCACCAGCTCGATTTCGGCACCGGCAAGCGCGCGGTTTGCGCCGAGTACGTCGTAGCTGCCGTCGCCACTGCGGACGACGGCGGTTTTGATGTCGGTATCGCCCAATACGACTTGGTACACGCCTTCTTCGAGGCGGGCTTTGTCTATGCCGCTGCCTGTGGTGGCGTTACCTTGCGGGTCGAGGTCGATGACGAGGACGCGTTTGCCTTTGGAGGCGAGCGATGCCGCGAGGTTGACGGTGGTGGTGGTTTTGCCGACGCCGCCTTTTTGGTTGGCAACGGCGAGGATTTGTGCGCTCATGTTTTTACTGCTGTCGGATAGGTGAATGGCGGAATTTTAACGTTTTTTGCTTGAAATGGGTATAAGGTTGTCTGAAAAGGAAGCAGCGACGGGCAGAAGCGTTTTATAGCGAATTTTCTTTAAATCAAGACAAAACAAGGGAATGCTGCACCGATTTAAAGTGAACTTAATATACAATATGCCGTTTTTGTAACTGCCCTAGAGATATATCATGAAAAAATCTTTCTTTGCCCTGTTGCTTGCTGCTGTTTTGCCTGCTGCCAATGCGGCTTCGGTTACCGAATTGGAGGAAAGAATCGAAGTTTTGGAAGCCCGCGTCGCCAGCTTGGAACGCATTATCTTATCGGGTTCGCGCAACCCGAATCGGGTTTATGTGTGCAGCGTCAAGCCGTTCCAAAAGTTGTTTGAGGCTTCGGGGAAAAACGAATGGGAAGCGCGCCGCGCCGTCCTCCGTGCCTGCAATGCAGAAACTTCGGCGATGTTCTGCGAAGATTCTGCCATCCGTTGCGAAAAATACGAATAACGGGATTTGAATAAAAAGGTCGTCTGAAACGGAATCGGGTTTCAGACGACCTTTTTAACGGTATTCCGTCTTGTTTAACGCTGTTTTTTGCGGATTTCTGCCGCCATTTCCAAAGCGGTGCGGACAGCTTCAATCAGGCTGCCGGAGACGGCTTTGCCTGTTCCCGCCAGATCCAGCGCGGTACCGTGGTCAACGGAGGTACGGATAAATGGCAGTCCGAGCGTAATGTTGACGCCTTGCCCGAAACCGGCATATTTCAACGTCGGCAGACCTTGATCGTGATACATCGCCAAAACGGCATCGGCATCTTTCAACAAAAACGGCTGAAACACCGTGTCTGCGGGATATGGGCCGCTGGCGTGTATGCCTTTGCTTTTGAGGCGTGCCAGCGCAGGGATGATGATGTCGGCTTCTTCGTGTCCCAAATGTCCGCCCTCGCCTGCGTGCGGATTCAATCCGGTAACCAGGATATGCGGTTGGGCAATGCCGAATTTGTCGCGCAAATCGGCGTTCAAGATACGGACGACAGACTCGACGAGCGGCTGCGTTACGGCATCGGCGACCGCGCGCAGCGGCAAATGGGTTGTAACCAAAGCGACGCGCAGCCCGCCGCCTGCCAACATCATGACGACTTGTTCCGTCTGACTTTTTTCGGCGAGGTATTCGGTATGTCCGCTAAAGAATCCGCCACCCGCACCTGCATCGTTAATGATGCCTTTGTGTAGCGGCGCGGTTACCATGCCGTCGAATATGCCTTCGGTAATGCCTTGATATGCCGTATCCAGCAGTTGCAAGACATAGCGCGCATTGGCGGGATTGAGCATGCCGGCTTCGCAAGGCGCGTCAAGCGGAATATGCAAAACTTCCAATTCCCCATGGCACAACGGGGCTTTATCGGCATCACTAGGGACAAAATTCCGCAAGACAACGTTTTTGCCCAACATCTCCGCCCGCTGCACCAATAGGTCTTTGTCGCCCAAAACGACGGGGCGGCACGGCAACTCGGCAAACGCCAAATCCAAACAAATATCGGGACCGATACCGGCAGGCTCGCCGGAGGTAACTGCTAATACGGGAAGGGACATGATGCGATTCCTTAATCTGGATAAAGGTCGTCTGAAAGTGGTTGATGGGGATTTCAGACGACCTTTGTTTTCATCTTTGCAATGTAGGGCGGATTCCAATAAGACCCCGCCATCCCGTCATACCCACGCGCGGGAATGACGGCAGAGTCCGTATCAAAAAACGAGTAGATCAACCCTATTGTATAGTGGATTAAATTTAAATCAGGACAAGGCGACGAAGCCGCAGACAGTACAGATAGTACGGAACCGATTCACTTGGTGCTTCAGCACCTTAGAGAATCGTTCTCTTTGAGCTAAGGCGAGGCAACGCCGTACTGGTTTAAAGTTAATCCACTGAGACCTTTGCAATAACATAGGTTACTAAAATTTTATGCTCAATCTCATTTTCAAAATTCAAAACCTTTCTGATTTTTCCTACTTTTTGCTCAATATTAGGAAGGTTTTAGTCAATTGAAAATTTTTTTGGCGCATTTTTATGCGTAAAATTTCGTTAATAGACTATTTTTGCAAAGGTCTCCCACTATATTATTGGGTTTCAGACGACCTCCCCTCCCATCCAACCAAAGGAAACCCGCATGAAAAAATTCTTCTTCCTCACCACCGCCCTCCTGCTCCTCAACGCCTGCGCCGCCCAATCCGGACAAGGCAGCTCTGCACAAGTCTATGGTGAAATCAAAGGCGGCGTAGAAAGCAGTCACGTCCACTAAAGCGGGCGGAACAGCAGGCATTTGGTTCATTTAAAAAATGCCGCGCCCAAAATCATCTGTTCCTAAAATACGCATGATCAACATCGTGCCAACAAATCAAAAGGTCGTCTGAAACTTGGTTTCCCAGTTTTCAGACGACCTTTTCGATTAGATGGAAGACAGAATCTTGCGCCACCGCCATTCCCACGCCAAACGTGGAAAGGACAAGGCAAATGTTGCGAAAACAACGTCGTCTGAAACGGCAAACCTGCAAACCTTTCAGACGACCTTGGTAAGGTTTGTCGGATCAAAAGACCGTCGTTAAAGCGGTCAGGTTTTCAGACGACCTTCAGGCAGATTCCGTCTTCAGCGGATAATCCCGCGCGTGGATTGGGCGAAGAAGTCTTTAAACACCGCCAGCTCTGCCTGCGTTTCGGCGCGGCGGAGGATGTCGGCTTTGGCTTCTTCAAACGGGATGCCGCGGTGGTAGATGGTTTTATACACATCTTTGACGGCGGAGATTTGCTCGGCGGTGAAGCCGTTGCGGCGCATGCCTTCGCTGTTGATGCCTGCAGGTTCGGCGCGGTAGCCTGCCGCCATGAAGTACGGCGGTACGTCTTTGTGTACGCCTGCGGCGAAGGCGGTCATGGCGTAGTCGCCGATTTGGCAGAACTGGAACACCAGCGTGTAGCCGCCCAAGACGACGTAGTCGCCGATGGTAACGTGTCCGGCGAGCGAGGCGTTGTTGGCGAAGATGGTGTGGTTGCCGATGACGCAGTCGTGTGCGAGGTGGCAGTACGCCATAATCCAGTTGTCGTCGCCGACGCGGGTTTCGCCGATGCCGGTTACCGTGCCGAGGTTGAAGGTGGTGAATTCGCGGATGGTGTTGCCGTTGCCGATAATCAGCTTGGTCGGCTCGTCGCGGTATTTTTTGTCCTGCGGGATTTCGCCGAGGCTGGCAAATTGGAAAATGCGGTTGTTTTCGCCGATGGTGGTGTGCCCGTTGATGACGGTATGCGGGCCGATTTCGGTGTTCGCGCCGATTTGGACGTTGGGGCCGATGACGGTGTACGCGCCGACTTTGACGCTGGAGTCGAGTTCGGCTTTGGGGTCAATGACGGCGGTCGGGTGGATGAGGGTCATGTTTTTCCTTTCCTGTCGTGTTGCCGCGAAGATGCGCGACGGCAACAGGTCGTCTGAAACTTTCAGACGACCTTTTTCTGAACACTCAAACCACGCGTTTGGCACACATGATTATGGCTTCGACGGCGACTTGCCCGTCCACTTTGGCGACGGCGCTGAATTTGCCGATGCCGCGTTTGTTGGTCAGCAGCTCGACTTCGAAAACAAGCTGGTCGCCGGGGATGACTTGGCGTTTGAAGCGGGCTTCGTCTATGCCGGCGAAGAAGAAGAATTCGTTTTCTTTGCGGCCGCCTTCGCTGAGGATGGCGAGTGTGCCACAGGCTTGCGCCATGGCTTCGATGATGAGTACGCCGGGCATGACGGGCAGGTCGGGGAAATGGCCTTGGAACTGCGGTTCGTTCATGGTGACGTTTTTAATCGCGGTCAGGGTTTTCATGGACTCGAAGGCGGTGATGCGGTCGAGTTGCAAAAACGGGTAGCGGTGGGGAATGAGTTTTTGGATGTCTTTGGCTTCGATGGGGAGTTGTACGTCCATGTTCGTCGTATTCCTTGGTATTTCGGGTTGGCTGGGCGGTTTCATCGCGGGGGCTTTAAAACGGCAGGCTTTGCTGCTTTGTTGGGATTTAAAGCGCATCCGCCATGTAAACCGATTGTGGGGTTATTCGTCTTTTTCGCTGTCGCTCAGACGGTTTTCCAATGTTTTGAGGCGTTTGTTCATTTCGCTCAGGCGGTGGATGTAAACGGCGTTGCGCGCCCATTCTTTATGGGTGGACATCGGGAAGATGCCGGCGAGGTGTTTGCCACTTTCGGTAATGCTGTGGGTCACGGACGTGCCGCCGCCGATGGTGGTTTTGTCGGCGATTTCGATGTGTCCGACCGTACCGACGCCGCCGCCGATGATGCAGTAGCTGCCGATGGTAACGCTGCCTGATATGCCGGTTTTGGCGGCGATGACGGTGTGCGAACCGATTTTGCAGTTGTGTCCGATTTGGACTTGGTTGTCGATTTTGGTGCCGTTGCCGACGGTGGTGTCGCTCATTGCGCCACGGTCGATGTTGGTGTTCGAGCCGATTTCTACGTCGTCGCCCAGCGTTACCGCGCCGGTTTGCGGGATTTTAAACCATGAATCGCCGGCGAAGGCGAGTCCGAAACCGTCCGCGCCGATGACTGCGCCGCTGTGGATTTCGACGCGGTTGCCCAATGTGCAGCCGTAATAAACGACGGCGTTGGGATGTAGGACGACTTCGTCGCCCAGTTTGCAATCGTGTTGGACAACGGCGTTTGCCAAGATGCGGCAGCCTTCGCCGAGCACGGTGTTTGCGCCGATGTAGGCGTTTGCGCCGATTTCGCAGCTCGCGGGAACGGTGGCGCCCTCTTCGACGACGGCAGTCGGATGGATACCGCCGCACGCTTTGACGACGGGTGAAAACAGGCGGGCGACTTTGGCGAAATAGAGATAGGGATCGTCGGCGACAATCAGGTTGCGCCCTTCAAATTCGTCCACTGCTTTGACGGAAACGATGACTGCACCTGCGCTGCTGTCGTGGACTTCAGCTTTGTATTTCGGATTGGCGAGGAAGCTGATGTGTTCCGCCTGCGCGTCTGCGAGCGGGCGCACGGCGGCGACGGAAATGTCCTTGCCGCGCCATTCGCCGCCAAGCTGAGCTGTGATTTGGGACAGGGTGTAGGTTTTTGAAGTCATGATGTTTCGTCAGCTTTGAGATGAGGTCGTCTGAAAGGGACGGCGGGAGCAGTCGGACAGAACGGTTTGCCTAAAACGTATGCCGGCAGGAGTGATAAGACAGGTAATTATATCGTTTATTGGATTTTCAGACGACTCTTCGCTTGAAAGAGGTCGTCTGAAAACAGGTTTGCCGTATCTCGTTCAGCCTTCCGATTAACGTATATTCAAGGCTTTAATCACGCTGTCGGTGATGTCGTAACGCGCATTGACGTAAATCACGTCCTGCAAAATCACATCGTAGCCTTCGCGTTTGGCAAGATCGACGATGATGCGGTTGGCGTTTTGCTGGAGGGCGGCAAATTCTTCGTTGCGGCGCAGGTTATAGTCTTCTGCCAGCTCCGCCTGTTTTTTGCGGAACTGCTGAACCAGCTCGCCCCAGCGTTTTGCCACAGCTTCACGCTCTTTGCCCTGCAATTTGCCTTCGGTCAGGGATTTTTCGAGCTTTTCACCTTCTTGCTGCAATTTCTGCAAAGCGTCCTGACGGCTGCGGAATTCTTTTTCCAAGGTCGTCTGAATGCGTTGCGCCTGCTTGGACTCAAGATAAACGCGCTCGGTATTGATAAAGCCGATTTTCTGTACGGTTTCCGCCGCCACAGCTTGGTTCATCAACCCGAAGCCCAATAAAGCCGCGCCGCCGAGGCGGAAGGCGTTGGCAATGATGTTCATCTGGATTTCCTTGATTTTGTATCCCGCCAATCAGCGGGATGACGGTTTGTTTTTAAAAAGAGGCAGAATGCCCTGCCCCTTTTTCCTTCAGGTCGTCTGAAAACGTTTGACCGCATAGGGATGTCAGTTTTCAGACGACCTTTTTCTGCCTACGTCAGAATGTTGTACCCAATTGGAACTGGAAGCGTTGGATTTCGTCGCTGTCTTTTTTCTTGATCGGGTAGGCGTAGCTGAACTTCATCGGACCCAACGGCGAGAGCCAGGTTACTGCCGCACCGGCGGAGTAGCGCAACTCTTCCTTGAAGGTCGATTTGTGGGTCTTGCCTAAGCCGTATGGGTTTTGAGGCTTCTCGCCAGGCTTGGTAAGATTGCTACTAGCATCATTATATGTTTTACCGTCCCATACGCTGCCCGCGTCGGCAAAGAGGCTCAAACGGACGGAACGGGAGTCTTTGATGCCCGGCATCGGGAACAGCAATTCGGCGGAAACGTTGGCTTTTTTGTTGCCGCCGTAGCTGATTTTTTCGCCGAATTCGTCATAGACTTTCGGACCCAGTGTACCGGTCTCATAACCGCGCACGGAGCCTAAGCCGCCGCCGTAGAAGTTTTCAAAGAACGGCATAGTTTTGGTTTTGCCATAGCCGTTGCCGACACCGACTTCGCCGCCGAGCATCAGGGTAAAGTCTTTGGTCAGCGGGAAGAACCAAGTTTGGTTATGGGTCAGCGTGTAGTATTGCAGGTCGCTGCCCGGCAGGGCGATTTCGCCGTTGATGCCGGTCATGTAACCGCGGGTCGGCCACAATGCGCTGTCGGTTTTATTGCGTCCCCAACCGATCGTACCTTTGTACAGCCAGCCTTTGAAGTTACCTAATCCCTCAACACATTCTTTGCCTTTTTTATCAATACCATTGGCACACTTACCATGTTCTGCCACAAATTCAGCATAACGTTTAGGCGCGCCTTTGTAGGTATTCACGGTCAGGTGTTCCGCCGCCAGACCTAAATTGACGCGGTCGTATTCGGTAACGGGGATGCCCATGCGCACGCCGCCGCCTGCGGTGGTGGTTTTATATTGTTTCGCGCTGGAAGAGGCTTTACGCGGGTCGTAAGACTTGCCGTAAATATCGTAACCGAGGCTCACGCCGTCGGGTGTGAAATACGGATCGGTAAACGACAGCGAGCCGTTCAGCGTGGTTTTGCTTCGTGAAGCACGCAGGGAAACGGATTTACCCGTACCGAACAAGTTGTCTTGGGAAACGCCCACAGACATGACCAAGCCGGTATCCTGAACCCAGCCTGCACTCATATCCAGCGAACCGGTAGAACGCTCGTTCACGCTCATGTTCAAATCGACTTGGTCGGGCGTATTGGCAACCGGTACGGCATCGAATTGTACGTTGTCGAAGTAGCCCAGCAACTCGACGCGCTCTTTGGAACGTTGCAGCTTGGACGTGTCGTAAGGCGCGGATTCCATCTGACGCAATTCGCGGCGCACGACTTCGTCACGGGTTTTGTTGTTGCCGGTGATGTTGATTTCGTTCACATAGATTTTGCGGCCGGGTTCGACGTTCAGGACGAAATCGACAGTTTGGGTCTCAGCATTGGGAACAGGCTGGACGTTGACTTCGCTGAACGCGTAGCCTGCCGTACCCATACGGTTTTGGATGGCTTCGAGCGATTTGACCATTTGGGCGCGTTCGTACCACTTGCCTTTTTTCATGGTCAGCAATTTTTGCAGCTCTTCTTTCGGCACTTCGCGGGTGTCGCCTTCTATGCGCACATCGCCCCAACGGAAGCGTTCGCCCTCGTCAACCGTAACTTTGATGGTTTGCTTGGTTTTGTCTTCGTTGGTCTGGATGTCGGTATCCAAAATACGGAAGTTGAAGTAGCCGTTGTTTTGGTAGAACTCGCTGACGCGCTCCATGTCTTGCGAGAATTTCTGCTCGTTAAACTGGTTGCTCTTGGTCAGCCAAGTCCACATACCGCCTTCGCTCAAAGACATTTGCTTCATGAGCTTGCGGTCGGAATAGACTTTGTTGCCTTCAAATTCAATGTCGGTAATCTTGGTGGTTTTACCCTCGTCGATGGCGATGTCGATGGAAACACGGTTACGCGCGAGTTTGGTGACGGTCGGCGTGATTTGGACTGACTGTTTGCCGCGGCTTTTGTATTCTTCCTTCAGGCTGGCGACAGACTGGCTCAGCGTGGCAGGATTGAAGTATTGGGATTGCGCCAAACCGAAGGATTCAAGGTTTTTCTTGATCACATCGTTTTGCAGCATTTTCGCGCCGGTAATGTTCAGCGTGCTGATGGTCGGGCGCTCGATAACGGTCAGTAAGACCTGATTGCCCATGGTCTCTACGCGGACATCGTCAAAAAAACCGGTCGCATACAGAGTTTTGATGATTTCTTCGCTGCGTGCGTCGCTGAATTGGTCGCCGACTTTGACGGGCAGGTAGTTGAAGACCGTACTCGGCTCGGTGCGCTGCAAACCTTCGACGCGGATGTCTTGAATGGTGAAGTCGGCAAATGCCAAAGGCGACATGCCCAATACCATCAAAGCAGAAGCAATCTGTTTCAATTTCATAAAATTATCCAAACAAACGGTTGATGTCATTAAAGAAAGCCAGTGCCATCATGAACAGCATGGCAGCCAGTCCGAGGCGCAGGCCGATTGCCTGTATGCGCTCGCTCAAGGGCTTTCCGCGTATCCATTCGGCAGTGTAGAACACCAAATGCCCGCCGTCCAACACGGGGATGGGCAACAAGTTCAACACGCCTAAACTAATGCTGACCAATGCGAGAAATTCCAAATAGCTTTGAAACCCCAGCTGTGCCGTTTTTCCGGCGACGTCGGCAATGGTCAGCGGGCCTGAAATATGGTTCAGGGAGGCATTGCCTGTAATCAGTTTTCCGAAGAATTTTACCGTCATCCAAGCGTTGTTGACGGTTTTGTCCCAGCCCATCGCAAATGCTTCTGCGACAGACGGCTTATATTCGCGCTTGATTTCTTTTGTCCACGCTTCGTCGCCCTGAGGACCGAAGCCTACCCTGCCGACCAGCGTTCTGTCGGGTTGCTGGATACTGTCGGGACGGATGGTCGTCTGAAAAGTTTTACCGTCGCGCTCGTAGCTCAATTCGATTTTCTTGCCCGGGCTTTGGCGTACGATTTCCACCCATTGCTGCCAAGACTCGATGTCTTGTCCGTCGGCACTGATCAGCTTGTCGCCTTTTTTCAAACCGGCTTTTTCAGCCGGGCTGTTTTCTGTCATTTCGCCGACACGGGTGGTGATTTTAAAAGGCGACAACCCGATATAGCCTTGGTTTTTCGCAATTTTACCTGCTTCGGGCGTGCCGGCGGCATCGATAATTCGCATGGTTTTTTGCCCCGAGCTCGTCTGAACGGCAACATTTACCTTGCCTGACTCGATGTTCAACACGATTTCTTGCTGGGCTTTATCCCACTCGCCGACGTTAACGCCGTTAACCGAAATAATTTTGTCTCCGGGCTGAAAACCTGCTTTTGAGGCAATGGTATTTTGCTCGACCATGCCGACATAAGGGCGGATTTCGGTAACGCCGAAGGAAAAACTCAAGCCGTAAAGCAGAACCGCAAGCGCGAGATTGGTCAGCGGACCTGCGGCGACGATGGCGATGCGTTTGGCGGGATGCTGTTTGTCGAAAGCGTAAGGCAGGTCTGCCTGCGCCACTTCGCCCTCGCGCGTATCGACCATTTTGACATAGCCGCCCAAAGGGATGGGCGCCAAACACCATTCGGTATCGCCGCGCTTTCTGCTGAAAAACGGTTTGCCGAAGCCGACGGAAAAGCGTACGACTTTGACGCCGCACAATCTGGCAACGATGTAGTGTCCGAACTCGTGCAGGCTGACCAAAATCAGGATAGCAAAAATAAAAGCTAGAAGGGTTTGCAAAAGAATCTCTCTGGTTGGGTATGGGTTGACGTTGTCGATGTTTCAGACGACGTATCAAGGCAGGGGTCGTCTGAAAGCATTCGCAATGTGCAGAAAATATTATTGGCGTTATTTTGCCGATTATAAAGTCAGTCTGCCGTTTTGTCCGCCACACATGACGGATGGGCGGGTTTTCAGACGACCTGTCATTTTTTATAGTGGATTAATTTTAAACCAGTACGGCGTTGCCTCGCCTTAGCTCAAAGAGAACGATTCTCTAAGGTGCTGAAGCACCAAGTGAATCGGTTCCGTACTATCTGTACTGTCTGCGGCTTCGTCGCCTTGTCCTGATTTAGTTAATCCACTATATCGTTACGGCACGGTTTATCTCAATGCAGCGATAAATTCCTGCGCCTGTCTGCGGGTAGCGGCATCTTGCGCCAGCAGGTTTTCGATGTTGCCGAGGTCGTCTGAAAAGTCTTGTGCAAGACAATGGGCGACGGTTTTGGCAATATCGGTAAACTTAATCTGTCCGTCTAAGAAGGCGGCGACGGCAGCTTCGTTGGCAGCGTTCAATATGCAGGGTGCGGCTCCGCCCGCATTCATGGCTTCATAGGCGAGCTTCAGGCAGGGGAAGCGGTTAAAATCGGGCTTTTGGAAGGTCAACTCAGACAATGCATCAAAATCCAGGTCGCCGACTCCCGAATCGATGCGCTCGGGCAAGCCCAAACAATAAGCGATGGGCGTACGCATATCGGGATTGCCCAGTTGCGCCAGCACGGAGCCGTCGCGGTAGCGCACCATGCTGTGTATCACGGACTGCGGATGGATGACGACTTCGAGCTTGTCAGGCGGGCAGTTGAACAGCCAATGCGCTTCAATCAGCTCCAAACCTTTGTTCATCATGGAGGCGGAATCGACGGAAATTTTGCGCCCCATGCTCCAATTGGGGTGTTTGACCGCTTGGGCGGGCGTAATGCTGTCGAACGTGTCTAAATCGGTCGTCAGAAACGGACCGCCGGAAGCGGTCAGGATAATCGAACGGATGCCGTGTTCGTTCAGACGACCTGTGTAATTGCACGGCAAAACTTGGAAAATGGCGTTGTGTTCGCTGTCGATGGGCAACACTGCCGCGCCGTTTTCGCGAGCGGTTTCCATAAACAACGCGCCGGAAACCACCAGCGTCTCTTTGTTCGCCAGATAAATGGTTTTGCCTTTTTGCGCCGCCGCCAGCGCGGAGGGCAGCCCCGCCGCACCGACGATGGCGCACATGACACCGCTGACTTCATCGGCAGACGCAACGTCAACCAATGCCTGCGCGCCATGTAAAACCTGCGTCGCCGTGCCGTCGCGTTTCAACAGGGCTTCAAGCCGGGCGGCGTGTTCGGCATCGGCAACGACAGCATATTCGGGTCGGAACGTCCGGCATTGAACCGCCAGTTTCTCAACCTGCTTATGCCCCGCCAGCGCGAATACGCGGAATTTTTCGGGATGGCGCGAAACAACGTCCAGCGTGCTTTCGCCTATGCTGCCGGTACTGCCTAATATGGTCAGGACTTGTGGTGTCATGGTGTGTTCTTTATGTACTGCTTTCGGATTTCAGACGACCTTTGGGCTTGAGGTCGGAAAGGTTGTCTGAAAACGCTTATTTCGATATTGTGTTTGATGTGTCCAACGATTTTTATAGTGGATTAACTTTAAACCAGTACGGCGTTGCCTCGCCTTAGCTCAAAGAGAACGATTCTCTAAGGTGCTGAAGCACCAAGTGAATCGGTTCCGTACTATCTGTACTGTCTGCGGCTTCGTTGCCTTGTCCTGATTTAAATTTAATCCACTATAACCGCTTCAGAACAAGCTTTCAAAGGCGGCATAGACGCTGATGACGGCAATCAGGCTGTCCACGCGGTCAAACACGCCGCCGTGTCCGGGCAGCAGATTGCTGCTGTCTTTGATGCCCGCCGCGCGTTTGAGCCAGCTTTCCAACAGGTCGCCGCATACGCTGACAACGGTCAACACCAAACCGATTAACACGGTATTGAACCAGCCTGCGTCAAACGTGAGCCAACCAGCCCACCACACCACAGTCATGTACACTGCCACGCAAATCGCGCCGCCGATTGCGCCTTCCCAGCTCTTGCCGGGGCTGACGGTCGGTGCGATTTTGTGTTTGCCGAACGCTTTGCCGCTGAAATACGCGCAAACATCGGCAACCCACACCAAACCCATCACAGCGAGCAGCGACAAGGCGTAATCGGGATGCGGACGCAGGGACATGAGTGCGAACCAAAACGGCATGACCAAAAGCCAGCCGACGGTATAAGCCTGCCAGCCGCCGTTCAATTTCCATTTGAATTTCAGCCACAAAGGCATAACAACCAGCCAAAACGCCAAAACGGCGTACCAGACGATATCCGGCAGCGTCCAACCGCCTGCGTAAGCGATGACGCCGAACACCAGCGTCGCGGCAAGATAATGATTGGTTTTCAGTTTTTCCAATCCGCTCATGCGGGCGTATTCCCACAGCGTAACCAGGGAAATCAACCCGCAAAATGCCGCCCACAGCCATTGTGACGCGTAAAACAGCATACCAAGCATCAACGGCAGCATCCACAGCGCCGTGATAATCCGTTGTTTCAACATTTTTAACCCCTTTGCTGCTCTACCGGCAGCTGTTCCGAAGTGCGGCCGAAGCGCCGTTCGCGTTTTTGGAACGAGGCGACAGCATCGTCCAAGGCTTTGCTGTCAAAATCGGGCCACAGGGTATCGGTAAAATAAAGTTCGGCATACGCCATCTGCCAAAGCAGGAAATTGCTGATGCGCGTTTCGCCGCCGGTGCGGATGAACAAATCCGGTTCCGGCGCATCACCCAGCATCAAGTATTTCGCCAGCGCGTCTTCCGTAATCTCGGATACACCTTCGGCAATCAGTTTGTTTGCCGCCTGCAAAATATCCCAGCGGCCGCCGTAATCCGCGGCAATGCTCAGGGTCAGGCCGGTATTGTTCGCCGTCAACGCTTCCGCCTCTTCGATGCCTTGCAGAATCTGCCGGTTAAAGCGTTCGCGGCTGCCCAACACCTTCAGGCGCATATTGTTTTCGTGCAGACGGCGCACCTGCTTTTGCAAAGCCTGCAAAAACAGCCCCATCAGGAACGACACTTCGTCTTCGGGGCGGCGCCAGTTTTCAGTCGAAAAGGCAAACACGGTCAGATATTGCACACCCAGTTTGGCGCAATGCTTTACCATATTTTCCAACGCGTCCAAGCCGCGTTTGTGCCCCATCACGCGGGGAAGGAATCGCTTTTTCGCCCAACGGCCGTTGCCGTCCATAATCACGGCGATATGCTTCGGAACCGAAGTATGTTCCAAAATGGTCTGCGTGCTGCTCTTCATATCTGCCTTTCGCAGCGCGGCGGTTCAAAGGTCGTCTGAAACGCCGCGGACAAGGGTTTAAATCGCCATCAAATCTTCTTCTTTGGCAGCCAGCGTTTTATCGGCTTCGGCGATGTATTTGTCGGTCAGTTTTTGAACCGCTTCTTCGCCGCGACGTGCCTCGTCTTCGGAAATTTCTTTGTCTTTCAAGAGTTTTTTGATGTGATCGTTCGCATCGCGGCGCACGTTGCGGATGGACACGCGTCCTTCTTCCGCCTCGCTGCGTACGACTTTAATCAAATCTTTACGGCGCTCTTCGGTCAACATAGGCATAGGCACGCGGATCAAATCGCCGACGGCTGCCGGGTTCAGACCCAAGTTTGAATCGCGGATGGCTTTCTCGACTTTGGCCGCCATATTGCTTTCAAAAGGTTTCACGCCGATGGTGCGCGCGTCCAGAAGCGTCACGTTGGCCACTTGGCTGACCGGAACCATGCTGCCCCAGTATTCGACTTCCACTTGGTCCAACAGACCGGTATGCGCACGGCCGGTACGCACTTTCGCCAAATTCTCTTTCAGCACTTCTACCGAGCGCTGCATTTTGCTTTCCGCTGTCTTTTGAATATCGTTAATCATTTTATACTTTCAAATAAGATACTGAATTTAAAACCGCGCCCGGACGCATGACCATCCGAACGGCAATCAAGCTGTTAACTGCGCATAGTACCGTCATTCGGCGATTCCGACAAGGCAGGGGCGGTTTTGGGCCTTGTTTCTTAACCGATATTTAAATGCCGTTACAAATGGGATGAATAGAGGGCTGCGTCAGTAAAAAAGGTCGTCTGAAAACGGTTTTTCCGCTTTCAGACCACCTTCCTTTATCTGCCAAACTTATTTCTGCTGCTGACGCGTGTACACCAGCGAAGTGAGGATGGATGCGCCCAGTGCGCCGAAGACGACGGAGAGGGAAATGGAGATGGGGATGTGCACCCAGTGCATAATCAGCATTTTAATGCCGATGAAGCTCAAGACGAAGGCGAGGCCGTATTTGAGGAAGATGAAACGGTCAGCGACATCGGCAAGCAGGAAATACATGGCACGCAACCCGAGTATGGCGAAGATGTTGGAGGTGAGAACGATGAAGGGGTCGGTGGTTACGGCGAAGACGGCGGGAATGCTGTCCACGGCGAAGATGACGTCGCTCAACTCTACCATGATGAGGACGAGCAAAAGCGGGGTAGCGATGCGCTTGCCGTTTTCGACGGTAAAGAATTTTTCGCATTCAAACTGATGGCTGACAGGAATAACTTTTTTAAGCCAGCCCAAAATCTTGTTTTGCGAGAGGTCCTCTTCTTCGGATTCCGGTTTCATCATATGGATGCCGGTATAGACGAGGAATGCGCCGAAAATGTAGAGAATCCATTCGAACCGCTGCACCAGTGCCGCGCCGATGAAAATCATAATGACACGCAGGACGATGGCGCCGAACACGCCGTAAAGAAGGACGCGGTGCTGGTATTTCGGGGAAACTTTGAAGTAACCGAAAATCATTAGGAAAACAAAGATGTTGTCAACGGCAAGGGATTTTTCGAGGATGTAGCCGGTGAAAAATTCGAGGGTTTTTTCTTTGGCAACAACGGCGCCGTAAAGAGGATTGCCTGCCAGCTCGAAATAGAGCCAGCCTGCGAAGGCGCAGGATACGGCGACCCAGACGCAGCTCCAGGCGACGGCTTCTTTGACGCTGACTTTATGCGCACCGCTTTTTTTAAGCGAGAGCATATCGATGATGATCATGATGAAAACGGCGGCGAAGAATACACCGTAGAAAAGGGGCGAGCCGACGGAAGGGTGTTCGGTCATGTATTCGGAATCCTTGTAATGAGATGGTTGGATGGCGGCTTTTCAGACGACCTGTTGGGAAAGGTCGTCTGAAACAGGCTTACCAAGACAGGTAGAACATGGCTTTGGCGAAAAATACGATAAACAGCATATGGGAAAACACGACGGCGTGGATATATTTGGACCAGCCGACGGTCAGGGTGTGCCGCGCCATTTTGACGACGGCGATGGCGAAATGGACGAGGACGCTGACTGCCAACAGGATTTTGAGGGTGAGGAGCGTGCCGAGTGAGGTGGCGAAGGGTTCGCTCAAGAAGGGCAGGTAGCGGTTGAATGCCATGACGATGCCGCTGATGAAAAGCGTAATGACGACGGGCGGCATAACACGGACGGCGCGGTAGGACATGGCGCGTTCGACTTCGCGGCGCGATTCGCGCGATACACGGCCGGTGTGCATGACGGACAAGACCAGCATTTCGAAAAATACGCCGCCGACAAAGGCAATGGCGCAATAGAGGTGGATGATGTGGGCGATGGCGTAGAGACTCATGACCGTGTTCCAAGTGGGATATTCGGGTGAAATTGTATCATCAGTCGGACGTCTTCAGACGACCTCTTCTTCCAAATCGCCTTCGCGGGTTTCGCGCAGGTGTTCGAGCAGGCGTTGGAGTTCGTGTTTGTCCAGCCACTTGCGGCGGCTGCGTTGCAGGAGGATGACGAGTGCGGAAATTTCGTTGCGCATATTGGTGCTGAGCCAGAGGAAGCCTTGCCATTCGTAATGGAGGCGGGCGGCTAGTTTGCCCAGCTCGGGATTGATGGAGGTGTCGATGCGGATGCGGCGGGCATAGTGGCCTTTGATGAGGCGGACGGTCAGGCGCAGGTCGCGTTGGAGGCGGTTGAAATGGCGGTCGAGCAGGCGGATTTCGTGTTCGTTGAGGGTGGGGGCTTGCAGCTTGGCGGCGGTGGTGAGGAGCAGCTCGGTGGTGTTGACGATTTTGCGGTGGGCGTGTTGCATGGCTTCCATCATGGCGGGGCTGATGTGGCTTTCGCCCGAGGTGGCGGCGAGGTGGCTGCGGCTTTTGACCATGCGGGCGTTGATTTGGCGCATTTTGACCATGTTTTGCTCCAGCCGTTCGCGGGTCATGCGTTTGCCGTTGCTGATTTCGGCAATCATTTTGCCGCATTCGGTCAGGTTGTCGGCAAGCATGAACCGCCACATGAGGGTGGAACGCAAGGGGAGGAGTTTGGCGGCGACGATGGCGATGGCGGCGCCGATCAGGACGTTCATGGCGCGCATGAGACCGCTGTCGAGCCAGTTGTTGCTGTTGTCGCCGATGAGCATGCACATGGTCAGTCCGGCAAGCATGGGGACGTAACCGTTTTTGCCGACCGCCGCCCAGCCTGCTGCTGCGCTGGCAGTGCCGACGGTCAGGTAGAAGAGAATGCCGCCGTGGAAATAGTGTTGGTTGAGCCACAATACGGTCAGGCCTGCGCCCAAACCGATGACCGTGCCGAGCATGCGTTCGACGGCTTTGGAGTAAATCGCGCCTTGAAATTGGAGCATGCCGAGTACGACGAACACAGTCATGCCTATCCATTCGCCGTGTTGGAGATGGAGGAGTTTGGCGAGCAGGGTGGAGAACAGTACAGCAAGTCCGAGCCGGACGGCATGTATGAGGCGGCGGTAGCGGTAGCGTTCGTAGGAGTCGAGCCAGCGTTTGACGAAGCGTTCGCGTTGTGAGGCGTTCATGATTGGGGCTATCTTGTTGAGATTTTTGGGTTTATCGGGCGGTATTGTAACGGGAATCAGGCAATACTGACAGGATTGAAGGCAAGGTCGTCTGAAACCCCCAATACTGCTTTCAGACGACCTTTACGGCGCGACGACGGGCAGCGGATAGCCGTGGGCGTCAATTTCAGACGAGGCAAGCCACGGGGTATGGACGAGGTTGGCAGGTAAGTGCGCCAACTCGGGGATATGGCGGCGGACGAATGTGCCGTCGGGGTCGAGCCGGCGGGCGGTTTGGATAATGTCGATGGAACGCCGGCGGGCGTTGCGGGCGGCGGTTTGCCAGTTGCCTTCGTTCAACGCGGGGTCGAAATCGGTTTGCTGCGCAGCGAACCAAACAATGCCGCGTTCGAACGGCTGATGTAAGATGCCGCACAAAAATTCTGCCGTCAGGGAGCGCAGGGCGGGATGCAGCCAGCCGCTCGATTTCAGGCTGCGCATGGCGGCGTCGATGAGCGGGAAACCTGTTTTCCCTTGCCGCCAGCATTCCGTCAGGTCGTCTGAAAACGTTGCAGACACGGCATCGGATTCAGGCTCGATGCGGGCGCGGTGATAGGCAAGCTGCTGATAGAAATCGCGCCGTATCAAGTTGTCCAACCACGCATCCGCCTCCTGCCCTGCCGCCTCGGTCGCCAACACGCGCGGCGAAATGCAGCCTACGCTCAAATATGCGCTCAAGCGGCTGGTGCCTTTTCTGGCGGGGAATTCTTTCAGAATCGGATAGAACCCGACATTTTCTTCGAACTTCCGCCATTGTTTGTCCGCTTCATCTTCTCCACCGCGCTGCGCAGAAACCATATCCTGCTGTCCGTTCCACGCTGGAAACGACGCCATTTCAACAGAGATCGTCTGAAAAATTTCAGTGTGTCCGCGCCCCTCATATTGCCCGCCGAACCGCTGCCGAAACAAAGCCAGCCACGCTTCTTTATAATGCGGAAAGTCGGTATAAGGCGCACCGTGGCTGCCCATGATGTCTGCCTTGGCAAATACGGCACGGTCGTTAACGCGCTCGAACGCAACGCCTTTTTCATCCAAAATCCGCCAAATGCGGTTATCTTGCCCGATTTCAGACGACGTATAGGCTTCGTCGGCAATTACGGTACGAACGTTCAACCGCGCCGCCAAAGCCGGCAATTCTTCCACACGGTTCACCGCATACAAAGCCACGCCGCGCGCCGCCAACGAGCCATGCAAAGCCGCCGCTGCCTGATAATGAAACCAATCCTGACGCGGATTGGAGATTTCAGACGACCCCTGCGCCACCCACACGCCCGCTACGGGCAATCCCCGCTTCACGGCGGCGGACAATGCGGCGTTGTCGCGTATGCGCAGGTTGCGGCGGAACCAGACCAATGTATGTGCTTGCATGGCGATGTCGTCTGAAAGGGATAAGGCGTTTGATTTTAGCAGAAATTTTGTGAGGACAAGGCGGACGGTTTTCAGACGGCCTTTAGGCAGATAACAGATGAAATGGATTCGGAATAACGCAGCTATAGCAAACATACTTAACTTTAAATCCGGCATGCCATCAAATTCCGTCATTCCCGCGTAGGCGGGAATCCATCGTAAAACTTGAGAAACCTTGATTTGAAAAACAGTTTCTGAGTTTCAAAAATGGATTCCCGCCTGCGCGGGAATGACGAAAACCGATAATTTGCGTATCGAAAATAAAGTCATTTAGCTAAATGTTCATCCTCTATCGTTTTAACCAGATTCGAAGCGGCAAATCGAATTTCCAAAGCCGACATTTCATCGTCGTGAAGAAGCAGGGAAAAACTCAACCTCTCCACCGAATACGGATATCCGGCCTGCAATCTGAATTTGCCTGCCCAAACAAACCAAAGGTCGTCTGAAACTGAACTGCACCCCAAAAGTTGGACACATCCCCTCCAACTCACAAGGTGCAG
>ERZ773062.119-NODE-119-length-54203-cov-27.786511_pt1 | contig 54203 bp, 52 predicted proteins | sample MGYA00580626_ERZ773062 | MGnify/ENA primary metagenome ERZ773062 (study PRJEB29015, sample SAMEA2738003) | human oral metagenome | biome: human oral; feature: human-associated habitat; material: dental | place: China | collected 2058 ... | reverse complement strand
CTGCCGGTAGGCGGTGGCCATGTGCTGGGCAATATCTAACGCCTGCCCAACCAAGGTCTGTCGCTCTGTCGTCTCACCCTCCAGACCCGTCATCTGCTTGGCCGTATTGCACACTATGGCGGGCATTGGTGGCTTGGCTTAGGCCAGCGATCCGTCTACCAAACCGTCGTGCCAGGTGCGTACAGGGTCTCAGGTAGTGTTGTTGGAGGAACTTCTCCCACACTTGACTGGTGGGCCCGCTTCATTATATTGATCTATAAATATCACCTATGGTAACATACAGTTACTGATGGGTTGGAAGAAAGGAGATGCTCGCACTGTACGCATATACCGCAAGCGCTGGTTTGTGGCTTTTCTTCTTGGCCTCTCTATTGTCACTGGATTAGCGCTCTCGTCAGCATACATTCGGTATGCTCCCTTCGAGGAGTCTCGCCCAAACTCGATTGTATCGGTTTTTAAGAAGAGAGTTGACGATACAGTTTTAAGCTATAGCGACGTACGAGTCGTCTACCACACAGGACAAACCGATGGGCGCAGCATTGACTATTGGTTTAGCGGTATGATTGTTGGTTATATCGATAATCCTACAATCCGGAAGAGGTTATTGACGTCTGCGCCGTTCCGCAGTTGCCAGAAGCAGAAGGCTGCTGAGTGTTCAGCATGGGGAACGTTCCGAGACCACAATGGGGAGGGTGCAGCGGAACCGAGCACCCTCAATAACGGCTTGGACCTTGCGTATCAGTTTTTGGGAATCCCCTCAGATGTGTTCATGCCCGGAAGAATAAGAGCGCCATCCGTTCTCAACCAAGCTAAGAGTGGTCAATGTATCGATATTGACAGCAGGCATCCCCAACCTTTGCCACCACCAGGAGTTGATGCAGCCGGAAATGTCGACTTCGCGACAGGCAATAGCGTCATCTGTGTAGCACCACAGAATGGTGCTTTTGTATATGCTTTTATTGCTCATGGGGTTTAGAGGTATTCAAATCCCATGCTATATTCAAATTTACTTCATTCACCCCGCACCACCTTCCGCACAGCATCCTTACTGACGCCCAACCGCTGAGCGGTGTGCTTGACTGTGCCAAGCTCAGCGTAGGCCTGCCGCACCCGCTCTTGGAAGGCAGGGTCGGCTGGGTTTGTTATTACGATAGCCACACCGCTATTTTCAATGAATCTGCAGGGGTGGATGATACAGGTTAAGAATACGAAATGCCCACGCTAGCCCAAGTGCGCCAACAATAATCAATGTACTTATGACTACCTCTACCTGCCTATGGTGTCGCACATGAAAGCGAGGAATCGTAGCACAGGCCGCAACAAGGAAGCTTAGTGCTATGATTATTGAGGCGGGAATGAATCCATGTCCAATTCGGAAGGCACATGCGCCCATCAAGAATGCTGCTGAGCCATAGATGACGCGCGAAATAGGCCTACTACCACGGCCAAGCCATAGCGCACCAGCTGCAAAGCAGGCTGCATCCATACCGAAGATTATGGTCGCGGCCCAAACTGGATCTATTCGTGTGTAGTGAGTTGTAGGGTAATTGACTATATATGATATTGCCTCTGATATCAGCGCAACAATGACAAAGATTAGCCATAGCCGTACCATCTGCTTGGTGTGGCGCACTGGTATATTTTGTAGTTGCTGGGCATGGGTGGATGACGTGCTCATGATCATTCCTCTTGTACTATAATTATCTTCTTAATCTTGAAGGCGGTGCAGTATTGCTCTCGTTCTTACTGACGCTAGCATGCTATTTACCTACATTCCATTCAATTCAACAAATTCATAGACAAACGCCCCGCTGCTTGGTGAAAAACAAAATACGTCGTTGGTGCGATGGCTCGACGAATAGCGTGCCACGCAGCGGTTGTCGCTGCTGATGGCTGCTCGAGCTTGATCACGAAACTTCTCTGGTGGAATAGTATGGTTGCCAAGGATAGCGGTGTCTCGAAATACCGACTCATGGTGAGGGAGGTTGTCTCCATAATGATACCACCCCGAGCAACCGTGCGGGCAATCGGTAAAGGGCTGCATGCTCAGCAAGCGATCGCGCGTCGCTTTGTCGGTGATGGTGCCAATAACCATACCATTATTGCCATCCCAGCCGTCTATCGCATACCCCGACTGATAGCTCACATCCATATGGCGAATTGCATCACGATCGAAGCGTCCATAGAAGATCGTCGTTGTAAAGCTGCCGATCGTCATATAATACAGCCACCAGCCAATCACCGCAACGACGAACACACCAAGGATAAGGATTGGTATAGAGATTTTGTCGAGGAGGAGTTTACGCATATTGTTATTGTAAACTACTATTGCAAAATATGTCAATTTATACCAAAAATACCTCTGTATGCAGAGGTATTTTGATGTGCGCTGAGTGGATTAGTCGGCGACTTCCACACCCATACTGCGAGCTGTGCCTGCCACCGTCTTGATTGCTCCTTCGAGACTGATGGCGTTGAGCTGCTCCATCTTTGCCTGGGCGATCTCCTCAAGCTGCGCTCGGGTGATCGTTCCAACCTTGTCGCTGTGTGGCTTGCTACTACCCTTCTTGATACCGATCGCAGCCCGGATCATATCATCTACGGGCTGGCCGAGGCTGCGCCATGCAAAGGTGCGGTCCTCAAACACTTGGATATGGACGATGACGTCTTTGCCCATGTCTGCCTTGGTGGCATCGTTGAATGGGTTGATGAAGTCCATCATATTCAAACCCCACTGACCAAGTGTGCTACCAACGGGAGGCCCAGCGGTGGCACGGCCAGCTGGAATACGAAGCTTCAGGTTGCCGATAACTTTTTTTGCCATTATATTTCCTTTTACTCAATTACTACTGGTATTGAGTGCGTAACGTTGCTATTATAGTGGATCGCCTATACAAATGCAAACTGCGTGCGAGGCTTATACTTTCTTGACCTGTAGCGCATCAAGCTCAACTGGCGTGTCGCGGCCAAACATACTCACCATCACCTTGAGCTTGCCCTTGGTGGTGTCGATCTCACTCACGGTGCCATCAAAGTCTTTGAATGGCCCGTCAACGATGCTGACCACTTCCCCTTCGCTAAAGTCGATCTGATGCTTAGGGTCTTCCACGCCCATGCGCTTCTTGATTTTCTTGATCTCAGCCTCGCTTACAGGGGTTGGCTCGGTGCCGCTCCCCACAAAGCCCGTCACACCAGGCGTGTTGCGCACAATGTACCATGTCTCGTCGGTGAGCTTCATCTCGACCAAGACATAACCCTGGAAGATCTTAACCTCAACAACTTTGCGCTTGCCATTTTTGATCTGGATCTGCTTTTCCTTAGGGACGATTGCATCAAAGATTTTGTCGGCCATATCGACGGCCTGAATGCGCTGACGGATGCTGTCAGCTACCTTCTCTTCGTAACCGCTGTAGGTGTGGATAGCATACCATTGCCGTGTGCTGTCGTAGCGTTTTTTTGTCATTGTCTACCTCCCCAGGATAATTTGAAATAGATATTTAAATGCAGCATCGAGCAGCAAAAGCGTCGCACTAAACACTGCAATAAAGCCAAGTAGTGCACCAGACATTTTCCATGTTGTCGCGCGATCGGGCCAGCGCACCATACGGAGCTCGTACCAGGCCCCAGCAAAGTAATTGCGAATCGCCGAGAATGGGCCACGGCGCTGACGCTTTGGCTTGGTTGCTTTTGGTTTTTTAGCCTCGGTTTTGGCTGATGCCACAGAGGTTGTCTTTTCTTTTGACGTTTTGGTTTTGGTGGGCGTGGTGTCTTGCGCTGTGATGCGCGTCACGCGGTTGGTTGATGATTTTTTGCTTGGTTTCGCCACAGCATACTCCCCAAATTTAATAGCCTGTCTTTGCAGGCTGTCAAGCTCTAGTGTAGCGCGCTGCAGTGAGGGTTGTCAAGAGATGAAAGCCCCAATCTACTCTTTTTCTCCGTTAGCACTTACAAGTGCTAACGCTGTTATGTGGCTCAGCTGGAGGTAACTAGTGGCAAAACGAAGTGTAGCAGCCAAACTCCTTCAGAGAATGCGGCTAAGATTTCTTATGCTTCTCACGCAGTGCTGCTTGCTGGGCTGCTGCGGGTAGTGCAAAGAAGAAGGTCGAGCCATGATTAAGCTGACTGGTAAACTCAATGCGCGTACCAAGCTTGCGAGCCAGCTTGGCTGCAATGTAGAGGCCAAGGCCGGTGCCGCCAGTCTCGCGCGTGCGGTAGTCTTCGCTGCGCCAGAAGCGTTCGAGGATGTGTGCTTGGTCGCTTTTGCTAATGCCAATACCAGTGTCGCGCACAGCGATGATAATGCGATTACCCTTCTTGCGTGCACTGAGGTGGATCTCCCCTTCTTTGGTATATTTAAGGGCGTTGGAGAGGAAATTTTGGATGAGTTCGCGCACATATAGTGAGCTCGCCACGACGTAGCCCAGCCGTGGCGACGTCTCGAGTGTGAGGGTGAGTTGCTTGTTGGTAGCCTGAGAGTGATATTGATGGTACAGGTCATCCATGAGTGCACGAACGTTAAGTAATTCTGGCATGTCGGCAGCACCACGCTCGGCTTGCGCAAGAGTACTGAGGTCATTAACCATCTTGGCTAAGAAAACGACTTGCTCGTGAGCTGCATCAAGATGGTCTTTGAGCGTGTGCTGTGGCATATCGCGCCGGTGGAGCATGAGCTGAATATTACTGAGTGCCCCCTCGGCCGCTGTCAAAGGAGTGCGAAGCTCATGGCTTACCACGCTGATAAACTCATCGCGCTCTTCTTCAAGCGATTTCTCTTTCGTAATGTCGCGCAGGATGAGGACGTAGCCATCGCTTGAACCGCTCATTGTGTTGAGCGCGCGTATTGGAGAAAATATGATACTAAGACGGAGCATCTCGCCCGATACTTCCATCCACACATCATCGCGTGTTTGCGTAACGGTTGCAGCGTGAAGCAGCTGAGTCAGATAGACTGGTTGCTTGGTGCTATCGCGCAGTGGAAGGATGGTATCGATTAGCTTGCTATGTGGGCTTGTGTTGGTATCAAGCAAATCGAGTGTTGCAGCGTTGTAGAGTTGGATAATGCCCTGCTGGTCGGTTGCAATAATAGCGGTCGCGAGATTGTTGATAATCGTCAGAAGTCGATCGTGCTGCAAGGTCATTGCCTCGCGACTGGTATGCAGTGCCGAGCGGTAGAGATTGTGACGATATGCAAGGGCAACAATGACCACACCAAGCATAAAGGCCATCAACGTTGTTGTGGTAATATCAACAATACTTTGTGGCGTCAGCCAAAATGCATCAAGTGCTGCTGTAATAAAAAGCACGAGTGCACTGAGCAGCCACCCAGAGAAGCCAGCATAAGCAAAAGCCGCCAGCATAAACAACGACCACGCACAGGTAAACGGCACTGCTACGCCAGAGATGCTCAGGAGGTAGCTCGAAGCCAGCCCATGATACAAGACGAGCTGCCACGCTCGCTGCTTGTTCGTCTGTGATGAGCGGAAACAGGTGTAGAGACCAAGAGCAAGCCAAGCGCTGGCCGCTGCATAGAAAGACCATTCGCCTGCCCCAGGAATGCGCTGCATTGCATCAAGGCCGAGAAGTTTGCTGTACGCAAAAAGCAAGAGCGGAAAGACAACGCTGCTGACTCGCACGACAGTACTAGTTTGGCTATTGGTAGCGTATGGCGACACGCTTCTAGTATACCTGGAGTATGACGGTAGGCACAAGCGTTTTGTGTAATATTTACTGATGCTATATCATTGGTGTTTCGTGCTTAAGCCGCTGCCGGTGTGATCGGTAGTGAGGATCATACTGCTCTACCAGCCCCCAAAAGGCTGACGAGTGATTCATGTGGTGAGTGTGACAAAGCTCGTGAATCAAGACATAATCAATCAACTCATCAGGGAGTTTCATGAGCGCAATATTAAGGCTAATTGTACCTGTGCTGCTGCAGCTCCCCCATCGAGTACGCGCATGGCTAAATCGGATGCGCTGGTAGGTTGAGTTGGTGCACGCAGCAAGCTCGTGGAGGCGCTGTGGCAAGTAGGCTTTGGCTTCGCGGCGCAAGATGGTTGCAACTTCTTGTCGGATAGCGCACTGAACGGCTGGCTCGTCTATGGTGTGTTCTGGTGGGAGAGAGACGAGTAGCTTTTGCCTTGCGATGCGCACAGTCGGCTGATTGACCATCTGTGTGCGGATGATAGCGATCGAGTGATGCTTACCAATTACCTCTCCGTCTTGATAAACATGTGCAGCGTGCTGGCGCAGGAGCTGGCGGAGTGCTTGACGATGGGTTGCAATACTATGGCGGATGAGAAAGAGTGGTGCGTGCCGCGGGGCATTGGCGCAGAGCTGGCCATTTGGCGTAAGACGCATTGTGATGGAACGCGCCTTGGCGCTGCGCTTAATAACAATATCGCCAAACTCATCGTCGTGGAGCGTAGAAGACATAGATAAAAGCCTTCCTCCTTTTAGCCAAGATGTTATTTTATTTTACAATGTAGCGTGTCGAGCGAATTTGTCCTCGCCGTGGGGCGCTCGACATAGCGCGCATTGAGTGACTGGCTGGTGTCGGTGGTGGCACTTGAGTGCGCTGCTTTGCTACTGGTGGAGTTGTGGCTGGTGCTTTGCTCGGCAGAGCTTCGTCCTCAGTCTGTTGACCGATTTGCTTTAAGAAGGTTAGGGCAGCCCGGGACTGTGATGAGTACGGGTGCTTGCCACTGATGACAAAATAGAGTTCGCCTGCGTTTGGCTCGCTAAAGCGCCGCACATAGTAATCAAACGCCTCACGTGAGAGCCGCTGGTTCTTGACGCTTCGGCTGCGGGCTGTGGCGACATCCGTTTGGACCCAAATGATTACTGGCCGATAGCCTTCACTGCGCGCCCAGCGAACAAATTCACTTCGGCGAGCCCGAGTGTTGCTATCACCCTCGTATATAAAAGGCTGCTTGGTCTTAGCAATCTCTTGCAAAAATGTCTTCCCCACTACTGCCGCGGCTGCATCGTCTTGGCAGTAGCCCGAGAGCTCGTTAATATCAATAAAGGGTGAGCCAAAGGCCTTGGCAAACTGAGCGGCAAAAAATGTCTTGCCGCTACCGGGCAAGCCAACCATGAGTATTGCAAAGGGCCGAACTGGAGGCGTTGGTTGCATGTAATTTATTATAGCAGACTCCGCGTGGTGCGAGGGATTTTTAGCATAAACCAAATCAATATTCGCTTTACCATATAAAGTTCTTCCGGTTTGGCTATAGATTTGATATACTGGAGACAGTACAGAGGGGCATAGTACAACGGCTAGTATAACGGTCTCCAAAACCGTAGATTGAGGTTCGATTCCTCATGCCCCTGCCACAATAGTATCCAACCTCCCTGACGGAGGTATTTTTTGCCTAAAGGAGTGATATACTGGAGTTATGTCAGCCCATGATGCCATTACCCACCGCGTTAAGCGTGCTGTGCGGCAGGTTTCGCCAGCGGCTTTTGCAGAGCGTTCGGCAGCGCGCAAGATAGTGCAGCAGTTTGCCGAGCAAGCTGGCTTAGTTTATTTTGGGACGATCAACCCACGAGATGACGACTACCACCCAATCCGCGGCTATACTATGTCGACGACTCATCGCGACCGGCACTATAGCGTCGGTAATATTCGCGGCTATAATGTCACGCTCGTGTCGCGGCGAGATATGGTGCGGATCGCCAATAGCCCCAAGCCGTCGCCGCAGCGGTGGCTGATAGCCGCGGTAGATATGTACACGCGTCGCGACGTGCCGTATATGTTCATCGGCCGGCAGGGCAAGATTGCTAGCTACCCGAGCTATAAATTACAACCACTTCGGCTCGGGATGTTTGGGCCGCAGCCAGAAGAATTTATGCAGAAATACACGGTGTATGGCGAGCTTGGGCGAGCAGTCGAGATAGAGCGCTACCTCACGCCAGACGTAGCAACAGTGATAGCATCACACTTTGATGACTTGAGCATCGAGATCTCAAGTGGTGTCCTCTATGTTTATGCTGCTATGGCAACGCCAACGATGGCGTTGCTTGACCGGATGGTTTCTGATGGTCTATGGCTGGCGGCGACATTTGACGTATTTGCCGAGCAGCTTGCTGCTGCGCAAGCTGAGCGCCACACTACCATTCACCAGGGGTATCGCCATAGATAGTGTATTTTTACGATGTCTACATTCTTCCTATTCTCTTCTCTTTGGAGGGTCTGCATGGCTAATATCTCCCAAATCTTAGCTGTTATCACTTAATGTTTAAGTATGCGTCAGGTCTGGCAATAGGCTCTTTCCTCTACGTTTGACCAGAATAAAATAATAGAGCGAAGGCGCTGCCGCAGAAGTCGCAGAATTTGAGACAGCCAAAAGGTAGTTAAGCTAAGTATAGAGTCGTACGCGATCGTACGTGACTCATACAATTAGTTCCTGAGACAAAAAACAGCACCCATTGGCGGATGCTGTTGTGTGCTATTGCTACGATAAGACTAGCCTTTGCGCGGCTTGACCTCGTTGCGGCCGAGCGACTTCTTTGTCTCCGTGTAGGTAGCGTGCCGGCGAGCAATTGGGTCATACTTACGCAGAACAAGCTTATCTGGAGTATTCATCGTGTTCTTACGTGTTACGTAGGTACGGTGTTTAGTGAGGTTGCTCACAAGAGCAATAATCTTTCGCTTGGTATTGTTCTTCTTTGCCATTTCTTTACTCGTTAGATTTTATAAAACATCTTGGTTGATTATAGCATAGCCTATGGTGTAATGCTAGTGGCGACGGCGATTTGCTACTCGCTTGTGGTATAGGCGGCCCAGTTCGCTTGCTCATCAGCGCTCAGTGCTCGGGCCTCAGTGATCACAGCGGCAAGCTGTGAGGCGCTCACGGTGAAGGTTTCGCCACTGTCAATGTCATCACGCTGCCCCATCAAGGCTACCAAGCGATTCTCGGCATATGCCGCCTGTGCAGGGTTAAGCTGCTGAGCTTGGCGGTGGCTCTTGATGAAACGCCGTGCCACAAGCGACTGGGAGTCGCCATCTTGGGCGGTTAGTATAATTGGCTTTTGCTCTGGTGTGGTAGTCTGGTTCTTCTTCTCAGAATGAGCTGGCGTGTGTTGCGATTGACCAGAGGTGGTTGCTGGACGATTAGCCTGCATCTTGTCTGTCTTACCGCGATTATCACGTTGCTGCTGCGGCCGTGGAGCAGTTTGTGCAGGGCGGTGCGGAGCTTCTTGTGGTTGCTGAGCTGGGATCATTGCCACGACATATGCGAGTGGCACTGTAATGAGCAGCAGGATAATTGCCGCGAGACCGGTTGCATATTGACGAAGTGCGCTCGATGGAGCAGGTGCGTGATGGCGAGTAAGTGTAACGAGCGCCCATAGTTTGCTCGTCAGTGCAAGACTCCCAGCGATCGGGAGATAGAGTGGCAGGAGCCATAGGTCGCGTGGGTGATGCTTAAGGTGTGGAATGTTACGTACCGCTTGCCACACAAGCCAACCAAGCACGAGCCCAAGGATCGTTACACTACTCCAGAGCGTTGCGGTAGTCGCTGTTCCAGTCAGAGTGCTGTATAGGTTGTTGACAAGCGTGCTGCAGAGTACGATCAGCGCCCCAAGATAAAGCAAACTCGCAAAGCAAAAGCCAATGTGTGTGAGCCAGACAAGTGACCCCGCCTGCCGGATACGTGCGTGCTGATGCCAGAGTTGCCAATAGGCAGCACGGCTCAGTTGGGTGTAGCTGCTTGCAATCCGGTAGAGTTCTGCCGGATGGTTGATCTGCGTGAGAGCACTGTGCTGGTAGGCTGCGTGGTATTGTGCAGGCAGAGACAGCGCAATGCTTGATGGATGATGCGCGGCACATGGCTGCGCTGTTGCACTGCCCTGGGTAACGTGCTTAAGCAGCTCAAGCCGAATGGCAAAGGTGTCGCTCGTTATAGCATAAGCCTGGCCATGGCGGCTCTGCATAGGCAAAATAACACGCTGCTGCATATCGAGCAGCCAACTGCTGATCCGCTGAGAAAGCGTCGCCCCACCAGTGTATTGTTGGCGGCCACTAACGAGCCCAATAGTTGGCTCGGCAAAGGGCAAGAGAAGGTTGATGGTCGATGGTGTCCAGTGCGCACGCGGAGTTGTGACAACCACAAGACTTACACGCCGCACCTTTTCGATCAGTGAGGTAAGCTGCGCGTCGTAGCTCACCACCTCAGGCTGCTCGATCACTGTTGTTGCATATTCTTTAGCGATTGCTCGGAGAGATTGGTGAGCGCGCGAGGCGTCGTTAATCGAGACGAGTAGCTGGGTTGGCTTGCTATGCTCTTTGATGCTGGCGAGACAACTCTCGAAGACTTCTGGATCTTCGTCCTCAGCAACAACCAAGACTGCGTATTTTTTGCGAAGGGTTGCAGTGTAGGTTTTATTCTTGCGAGCACTTACCACGCGAAGACACCAACTCAGGGCGATCACGAGGAATATCACCCCTCCGACCCACCACCGATACCTGTCGATTACTTCCATACACTGTACAAAACCAGCCATTGCCATAGACTCCTCTTTATTTAATGGTTATTCTTATTCTAACACGAAACTTTATCGTACAAACACTCTATCGACAAGAGATCGCTCGAACGATAGACAATATGTATTGTAGCCACGAATACCCCCATTTGTCAATGGATTCTAGGAGAATTATATATAGACGTATCATAACCTCCCCAATTGCGGCATTGAGTATGGCGCAAAAGGCCAAGTTATAGATGCTATATGAGGCAGGCTGACAACCAGTAGAACCTCGCACGCTCTATAGACGAAGCAGCGAAGAGTAAGGGGTGAGTGTGCTGGCAAAATGAGCGCATCAAGAACCAAACAGTAAGACTTGCTGGTACGTACCTCGTATGGTAGAATACCAAGTAATGCCGCGATAGCTCAGTTGGTAGAGCGCATCCATGGTAAGGATGAGGTCTCGGGTTCAAGCCCCGATCGTGGCTCCATGGTTGAATTTGTTGATCGCCCCATTGTTGGGGTGATCTTTGTTGTTAGTCTATGAGTGGGGATGTTTTTCGCTTGTTGAAGTTATGCGACGAGAAGCGCCATTCCCTGCCACGCACTATCAGCAACGAGCTTAGACCGGCCGACGGTGACGTGGTAGCCGATAGACACGACCCGTTGGGGTTGGTGCTTGGTGACGGCCTGGCTGTGGAGGCGTAACTTCGGCTAAGCCATAAGCCGCCGCTGTAGTTATTGGATAGTCGTCTCTATAAGACTCAATTGATGATCGTGGAGTACAGTATAGACCAAGTGGATAGTCGCACCGGGTGATTGACCGAGGCCTACCACCGAGAGGACTCGATTTATCGTAGGAGCGAGTAGTAAATATGCTAATAAAGTCGATTTGTTTTTCTCTTATGGTCGACGACATTAGTGAGTTACCTGGCCTATACTGAGCATATAGCAGTGAGCTGGGCGCATTATGAAGTATTTCCAACTCCATAGCTAGACTACCAAGTGCATTGCGGACAGCGAGGATTTTATCACGGCCATGAGTGATTTCTTTGGTGTGGAGAGGACTTTTTGCAGACCCGCTCATCTCTACCTCGCGACCCCATTGCACGGTAAATGGTGTGAGGTCACGGGCAAGTTGCTCGACATGGTTAGCTATTTTGTCGCGCCGTTTAGTGTCTACCTCGCTATCTTTTCGCACAACAAGGGATGGAAAAAGTGGTATGAGAGGATGCCTGTGGAGCTCTTCCTCTGATATTGGCCACTCGGTTGGCTGGTAATCTTCCCGTACGTGACAAGACTGGGGTGGCCTATCGAGCGTAGCGGCAATGAGAATATGATCGAAATACTTTTTTGTCATAGAGTGCAGTATATCGCAAAAGTCCTTTTATTAACAGAGGTACGTTGCATAATTGTAAGAGATTGTGTGATTTGTGTTTTTCGCACTTTGACATTGGCAAAAAATTTGCTATACTAATTCACAGTTAGTTCATTTTATTTGCCGGAGTCGTCTAGTGGCAATGACAGGAGACTGTAAATCTCCCGCTTTTTAGCTTCGTAGGTTCGAGTCCTACCTCCGGTACCATTCCTGCCGCTTTAGCTCAGCTGGTCAGAGCAACTGTTTTGTAAACAGTAGGTCTACGGTTCGAATCCGTAAAGCGGCTCCACACGTATATAGCAAAGACTTTCTCAGGAGGAGGTCTTTTTTTGTTCTTCCAGCTACGTAGTAGCTGTGATTGGTGAGGGCTTATTTATTCCCTATTCCCTACTCTTTGTATCGGCTGCTGTAAGAACAATGGTTAGTGATAATATTAATAGCAAAAGGGCTTATGCGGCGAGAAACCCTACCTTGAGAATGTAAATAAGGCAGCATACACATTACTGCCTTATTGATTGTATTTAACCATTATATATTATAACACGCGGACTACATCGTAATGCGGCGTGGTGCACTGCGCTGAGTACGGTTGGTGGGCATTGAGGCCCTTGCTGGCGGATGAACAGCAACGGACTGTCGACTATATGCGACATTTGGCTGCGGCTGCGGAGGTGCTTGGGTATACGTTGGTGCTGCTGGAGCGGGCAATGCAGCCGGTGGATGGTAATACGCTGTTGAAGGTTGTTGCTCTACCTGCTGAGATGGCACAGTAATGCGTTGCTGGGGTTGCTGGCGAGGTTCTGGTTGTGCTCGGTGGTGCTGCGGTGATTGCGCAGAGGTAGCTTGGGGTTGTATCTTGGCCCGAATGTGCTGGGCTTTTTTGTGGTTACCAGCGCGTTCGTAGCCTTCAGCCAGGAGCTGATATGTTTGGGTGCCAGGTTCTAGTTTAGCAGCCCGTTCAAGCGACTCCAGCATTTTCTTATTATGGCCGAGCTTTTCCTGCACCTTGGCATAGGCAATATGCCGCGCAGCCAGCTTGTCCTCCATTGCCAGTGCTTGTTCAAAGGCGAGAGCAGCTTTGTCGTAGCGCTTGGTTTCGTAATAGATGAGGCCAACATTATGCAAGCTCGAAGCGCTTGGCTCGAGACTCTGAGCGATCTCAAAGCACTCGATCGCATCATCGAAGGCCTTCTGCTTGGCGTATAAAATACCGAGCCGGTTATAGGCGGTTGCATTCCGCTCGTCCACCCGCAAAATCGTCAGCAGTGCCTTTTCGGCGCGGAGATAGCGGCGATCGCGCAGCGACTCTTGAGCCACTTCCCACAGGCGATCAAGCTTACCCGAGAGGCGCATTGGTAATTGTGAGGTGGTCTCGGCAACTGATTGCTGCTGCCATAAGGCAAAGGCACCAGCGCAGGCTACCAATAATAATCCATACATAGTTATAGTATACCACATGCCAGCAGCTGAATCCGCACGCTGGCATTAGCAGTAATGCGCTCGTGTGCGCGTGCGATATGTTCTGCCTGGGTAAGCAGCTGCTGTGATGGCTGCGTCCGGAGTGTATGCCATATAATGTGCAACACACACTCAAGTAAGAGCAATGCACGAGCTCGATCGTGGCTATAGCGCTGCCCAATCATGATGCGCTGGCGGGTAGTACCAGTGATATATTGGCGTGCGTCGGTCATTGTCAGGGCAATGGCGCGAAACTCCTCGTCATTAGCAGCCAAGCGTGCGATCGTCGCAGGTTGCTGCCGAGCAATGAACTGTAGCTGAGCACGACGCGTCGGGTCAATAATGCTAAGTTGATCAAGCTGAGCAGCTGTTTGGGCTTGCTGAGGTGGGATAATACGGACGGTCTGGACGCGTGAGCGAATTGTTGCCAGCAAGCGTTGGGGTTGATGGCTGGTGAGGATGAGATGAAGCGCGTGGGGCGGCTCTTCGAGTAGCTTGAGAAAGGCATTTTGGGCGGCAGGTGTCATCCGGTCGGCATCATCGATAATGACAAATTGCCGAGCCATTGCCTTGCCCTGAGTAAGTGTGTGAAGCGAGCGGATGTCATCAACGTGAATTGTCCCGCGTTGCTGGTCATCATGGCCCTGGCTGGTATGAGGCCGGAGGATAAGTGCGGTGCGACTCGCGACCTGCCGTGCTGCGGTCATAAGCCCAAGTCCAGGCGCGCCAACAAGAAGCAATGACTGCGGTGGCTGCTGCGCAAGCCGCCTAAGACGCTGCTCGGTGCGGGGGTTATAAACGAGCGATGGCATCGGCTCCCTCAGGAAAGAGTGCCATAAAGGCTGCTGGCGGCGGTGCAACAAACGTCTGACGTAGGCCCGCACGAGTTGTGATTTCGAGCTGGTAGGCGTGCAGAAGGAGACGCTCCCCTGCTGATCCATAGATGCGATCACCAACAATCGGTGTGCCAATATATGCCAGATGGACGCGCAGCTGATGTGTTCGGCCAGTGCGGGGGCGCAGAGCGAGTAAGCTCATGCTGGGCTGCGAGGCGAGTACTTTGTAGATTGTTTGGGCAGATTTGCCGCGTGGATCGGCTCGAAAGGTGCTTGGCGTAGCCGGGTTGCGCCCCAGCGGGACATCGATCTTGGCTTGCTGCTGACGGGGTTGCCCTGCCACAATCGCTAGATATGTCTTCTTAGCGTGGCGCTCGGCAAATTGCTTCTTAAGCCGCTGGAAGGCCTCAGGCGTACGTGCACCAATCATTACTCCACTGGTGTCGCGGTCGAGCCGATGGACAATCCCTGGCCGATTTGTCTCCAGTCCAACCGAAGTATAGCGCCGGAAGAAGTCTGCTACCGTAAACTCATCATTGAGCGCACCTTTGCTGTGTGTGAGGATACCAGCTGGCTTATTGATAACAATCACATCATCATCGATATAGAGGATCGGGAGGGTTTTGTCGCTATAGTCGACCGCGTCAGGTAGGTTGATGGCGATGCTGTCGGTCTCTGCTACCAGTTGGCGTGGCTGACAGACAACTCCGTCATTGACGGTGACGTGGCCAGCCTTGATGTGTTTTTGCCAAGTAGAGCGACTGGTCTCGGGGTGGCGCGTTGCAAGCAGGCTATCAAGGCGCTGGGTGGTGCGCCGCTGCTGAAAAAGATAGACATCCTTGCCCTTGAATGGTAGGCCGTAGGTCGCGATGTCGCTGAGTGGGTTGGAGAGAATTTCCCCTGTTGCATCACTTTTTGCGGTGTAGATCTGCTGCATGATGTAGGATGCATGATCCTCTGCTGTGTCGTCGATGAGCAGAAAGTATTGCCGGCGGTCGAAGCGAAAGCGCACCAGCTGGTTGATAGGCTGTGGGTGGCTACTGGCGATTTGGTCGATGTGACGCGGGACATTATCGTCAGTTGCTTGACGAAACTGGCGTAAGATAGCAAGGAGGTCGCTTGATGTGATTTTCATACAATGACTCCATCTCGCGCTCTACTCATGATGTACTCCGCAGGCCAACCGCCTTTTGTACGCGGAGGAGCGTGGTGTTGGCGACCTCATTCATCGCTCGCTCAGAGCGCTCGAGAGTAGCAAGCAGTGTCTCGTCAGAAATGTTTGCGAGCCGCGTTTGAAAATCAGTGAGGAAAGCAGCTACTGCCTCGGCCACCGCACGCTTGAGTGGGCCATATTGGGTCTGCCCTACCCACTCGGCATTTACCTCGGCTTGCGGGCGGTTGGTCAAGATTGCAAGCAGCTGAAGTAGATTGGTAATACCCGGCTGACGTTGCCAGTCGAAGTTGATAACGCCAAGCGAATCTGTCGTGGCAGCCATGATCTTTTTGCGTGCTTGAGCGGGGGTGTCGGCAAGGTTGATCTTGGACTTTTGGTCGGTGGAGCTCTTGCTCATCTTCTTCTCTGGGTTGGTCAGGCTGCGGATGCGTAGACCGGTGTCGCGCTGGATGAAGGCGGTTTGCTTGGCAGTTGGCTCTGGCACAGTGAAGAGCTCGCCAAACTTATGATTCATACGCAGGGCAATATCTCGCGTAATCTCCAGGTGCTGGAACTGATCCTCACCGACTGGCACCCATCGGGCGTTGTAAAGAAGGATATCAGCTGCCATCAGAACAGGGTAATTAAAGAGCCCAACGGTGACATTGTTGGTGTCAGCCGACTTTTCTTTAAACTGCGTCATCCGGCTCATCTCGCCAAAGCCAGTAAAGCAGTCCAAAATCCACGTGAGCTCACTGTGTGCTGGGATGAAGCTCTGCCGGTAGAGAAACGTATGTTCGTCGGTGATGTCGAGCCCTGCTGCGATGAAGTACTTGAGGTTTGTCAGCGTATTCTCGTAAAGTGTCGTATGGTCGATCGGTGTAGTAAAGCTGTGGAGGTCGGGCACAAACATATTGAGCTGGTAGCGCCCAGCGTAGTGCTGCTGTAGCTGTACCATTGGCACAAAGGCACCAAGATAATTGCCAAGCGTTGGCTCTTCATTGCTACGAATTCCGGTGAGGATAACTTCTTTGGACATATATGTAGTATAGCATTTTCGGTGGCGAGTTTGAATAAGAGGTCAGAACACGCAGTATATGAGGTACTATACGAAACGATATCATTGACATAGAGTAGCGTTTCTGGTTAGCTAGATAGTAAGGATTCGTTTCGGGCAATCGAGACGAGAGGAGTTAAGAAAGACGACGGGAGAACAACACAAACGACAACGATAATTTACCGTTTATTGATTTGCTAATGTCAAGAAAAGTCTGAGGAGCACTATGCTAAAAACCATCAAAACGAAGAAAAACAGCACTAAATATACCCTCGTTGCGCTGGTAGCGGGCTTTGCGCTGCTGAGCGTGGGGTCGAGTTATATTCACGCACGATCTGCTCACAACTCCAGCAATAGCAATCTATCAAACATTGCTACCAACACCAATACCAATACCGACGGATTCCAGCAGTCAAACCACTACAATACGCCAAAAGGCTTCATGAATGACATCCAGACGATCTTCAAAGGAACGGATGACTACTACCACCTCTACTACCTGCTCAATAAAAACTATAAATCGAGCAATGATGGCACTGAGTGGTACCATATCCGCACCAAGGATTGGGAGCACTTTGAAGATCTTGGTGTGGCGATTCCTAAGTTTGTTAACGGCTGGTCGGCAGTTGCCTCGGGTTCGGTGTATCAGAATCGTAATGGATTTTTCCGTGACTTGCCCAAAACGGCAATAATTGCCTACTTTACGAGCTATACTGAGACTGGTCAACACCAATATGTCGCATATTCGCTCGATGATGGTCGCACCTACCACCCGTATAATCACAGCCAGCCAGTTATGAAGGCGAAGTCCAAAGAGCAGAATTTCCGCGACCCACATGTCTGGTACAATGAATCTACCAAGAAGCTGATGATGTATCTGGCTGAGGGCGATAAGGTTGGTGTCTACTCAAGTACTGACGGAAAAAAGTGGGAATACCAGGGCGCGACCATGCTCAATAGTAGCACGCTTGACGGCAAAGATCTTGGCCTTATTGAGTGCCCTAACCTCAAGAGCTTTTATGATCCACAAACAAAGACTACCAAGCACGCACTACTCTTTGGGGCTAATGGCTATCAATATGGTTCGACAACAGGTAGCTACTACATGATTGGCCACCTCGAAGCCAATGGTACCTTTGTCGTCGAGCAGCAACCAGAGCGGCTTGACTACGGAACGGATTACTACGGCGCTAATTACTACCAAGAAGGCCCAACACGCGTTAAGAGTATTGGCTGGATGGGTAACTGGGAATATTCACAAGGGCAGATTCTGAAGGATGACGGTCAAGAAGCGAAGCATATCGGCTCGATGAGCTCAACCCATTCCCTCTCGATGACCCAAAAGGATGGAAAGTATGTCGTGCGGTCGCGCTTGATCAATAACAATGCGCGCACCAGCGGCCTCCGCACAAAGCAGTCGGCCCGAACATCGAAAACAGCACCTGATGGTTACCACAAAGAATTACTCAAAGTTAATCGCAAAGCTTCGCAAGAGATTAGCCTTCACTTCGCAAACAATACGGCCAATACGAAAGGCCACGTTCGAGTCTTTATCAATCAAAACGACAGCCGCGTGAGTGTTGACCTTAACACCGAGACTGGCACCTACGAGGTGAAACGGAATAGCTCGAAGATCACTGGTGAAGCGAAAAATAAGTACGAGAAGGCGTATGCAGTATATAATAATTGGCAAAATCGCCAGCGCTACTTCGTCTATCTCGTCGCCGACAAAGGGAGCCTTGAGATTGCTATGCCAGATGGGCAGATCTATTCACTGATGAAGCTCTCGAGTGACCCAAATATGCAGGTTGTAGTGGAGTCAAGCACCGACAATAGCGTATCGGCAACGCTATGCGACTTCCAAAACAAAACGCGGTAACTAACTTAACATAAGAAGAGCTTCTTCTCTAGCAGACAATAAAGCTCCCTTGCTATAGAAGGGAGCTTTATTATATTAGGAAAGGTGTAGTAGTATCCAGCGCTGTACTCATGCTATCTATATAGGAATAGCGAACTCATTGTTCGAGGTGTTTGGCAATAAGCTTGGCATAGCGTTTGCGAATCTCGTGGCCAGTGATGGCTGTCTCAATCACGACATTGTGACGCCGGCGCTGGATTGCCTTGAAGTGCTTTGGTATCATTACTGCATCGAGTGTGCCATAGAGAATCGTTATCGGTAGCGGCGGTAGATTACAGGCATCGTCGAGCGAGGTCTGGAGCAAAATACTATTGCGTGCCGTCTTAGTGTAAGGTGAAAACCCTTCGCGGCTAACATGAAAATTCTTCTGTGTCCGTTTGTATTGATTGACTGCACCGATGAGCTTTGGTGATGCGTTGATCGCCTTAAGAAATCCTTTGCCAATTGTCTTGAGTAGCGCCTCGCGTAGTGGGCGCTTAGCGATATCACGTGGTAGATAGATCGGTGGTGAGCACAGTACAAGCTTTTGGACGCGGCGAGGAAACAGCTTGGTGTATTCAATTGCGACTAGTGTACCAAGTGAATGCCCACACAAGATCACCTGGCGCAGCGGCGCAGCATGGCGAATCGTTTTGCGCAGGGCGCGTGCATGATCGGTCAGGGTATAATCGGGCCAGGCAGGCTTGCGCGATTGGCCAAAGCCTAGCAAATCGACTGCCAAGACTGGTTGATCGCCAAGCTGATTCAGTACGCCTTGCCAAATATTATGATTCACCCCGATACCGTGGATAAGGACAATAACTGGTCGAGACATATCGTGCCAATCGCCAAATATCTGGGTATGCAGCGGATACGCCAGGCCAAATAGTTCGTGGAGTTTGTCGTACATACTAGTGTTGTATTGTATCATTTTTGGCACGCCGGCTGCAAAAGAATGGTGACATTATGCATATAAGGGACTTGTTAACACTTCTAGTGTCTAGAAGCTACACTCTATCTCACTACCCTTAGTAATATTTTACTATAGCAAATACCCTGCCATATTGACAGGGTATTTGTGAAGCGTAGGCAAGAATGCTTAACGCTTCGAGTATTGCTCGCGTTTGCGGGCGCTGCGCAAACCGTATTTTTTGCGCTCTTTTTCGCGTGGGTCGCGGCGCAAGAATTCAGCCTTCTTGAGTGTGCCGCGCAGGTCTGGTGCGCCAACGGTAATCGCTTTAGCGATCGCCATCTTGATAGCATCAACCTGACCGCTGAGGCCACCACCCTTCACTAGGACGGTAACATCAAACTCTTTTTGCTTACCAACCAAGGCCAGTGGGTCAGTCACTTCAGCTAGCAGTGTTTTGTTACCCGACAGGTAGTCAAGCGCCGACTTGCCATTGATCGTCACATTCCCCTTGCCTTTGACCAGTCGAGCGCGGGCGGTAGCGCTTTTGCGCCGGCCAAGACCATAATCGTATGTTGCTTGTGCCATTTATTGTACCTCTACTTTCTCTGGTTGCTGTGCGGTATGGGCGTGCTCTTCGCCAGCAAAGACGCGGAGACGAGCCAAGCGATCTGCTGCAAGCTTGTTCTTGGGCAACATACCCTTCACAGCAGCAGTAATGATGCGCTCTGGTGCGTTTTCGCGCACTTCCTTGAGCTGAGCGTCTTTAATCCCGCCGGGGAAACCACTGTGATGGTAGTAGATCTTGTCTGTCTCTTTTTTACCAGTCACAACAGCCTTGGCTGCGTTGATGACGACAACGTAATCGCCCCCATCGACGTGTGGTGTGTAAGTTGGCTTGTATTTGCCGACCAAGTACTGCGCAATGGTTGTCGCAGTGCGGCCAAGTGGTGCTTGGCTCGCGTCGATTAAGATCCAGCGCCGGCTAACATCGGCTGGCTTCTGCGAAAATGTTTTGTGAGCCATAACTATTTCGCCTCCTTTGTGGTTGCCTCGGGCTTAGGCATTGGCTTGAGCTCGTCAACAAACTCAATCATTGCCATCTGCGCACCATCACCACGGCGCAGACGTGTCCGATACACACGCACGTGGCCGCTTGGCCGATGGCTGAGTTGCGGGGCAATCTGGTCAACCAATTTGATTGCTGCAGCTTGTGTGCTGAGCCCGGCAATTACTGCGCGGCGATGAGCGAGGTTACCCTTCTTAGCTTTGGTAATGAGCTTTTCGATGTAGCGCACCAACTCTTTGGCCTTGGGTAGCGTCGTTTCGATTCGCTCCTCGACAACCAAGCTGGTTGCCAGGCCTTTGAGCAGGGCTCGACGTTGATCGCGTTCGCGGCCGAGCTTGCGCCCTTTGTATCCGTGTCGATGCATTTAGAGCTCCAATTCTGCTAGTTTATCTTTTACTTCGTCGAGGGCTTTGCTGCCAAAGCCTTTGAGCTCGCGCAGGTCCTGCTCCGTCAAAGTGACGAGGTCGTGGACAGTGCGAATCTCATTGTTGATGAGCGCGTTTGCGGTGCGGGCACTGAGGCCAAGGTCTTCGATCGAGGTGTTCAGCTCGTTGTCTTCCTCAGCAGTTTGAGTACCAAGCGCTGGTGCCGATACGACAGTTGTACTGCCAGCAAGAGCGGTATACTGATTGACCAAAATTGCCGCAGCTTGCTCGAAGGCATCGCGTGGCGTCAAGCTACCGTCAGTCTCGACAGTCATCTCAAGCCGCTCCAGGTTGGTTTCTTGGCCAACACGAGTTGGATCGACCTTGAAGCGCACACGCGTCACGGGGCTAAATTGCGCGTCCATGGCGATCATGTCGCTGTGCAGCCGGTTAGCACTCGACTCCTCCATCGGGTAGTATCCCCGACCAGCCTCGGCCACCAGATCAATAACGACACTCGCTTGCGGGTCATCAATCGTGCAGATGACGTGCTCAGGGTTGACAACCTCAACCTCAGCATTAGCTGCAATATCCCCAGCGGTTACCGCACCAGCGCCCTGCTTCTCAAGGTGCAGCTCAACCGGCTCATCGCTATGGACGACCAGGTCAACGCCTTTGAGGTTGAGCATGATGTCGGTGACATCTTCCTTGACGCCAGGTACAGTGGTAAACTCATGCGTCGCACCCTGCATCCGGAAAGCCGTAAAGGCCCCACCGCGAATACTGCTCAGTAGTACCCGGCGCAAGCTGTTGCCCAGCGTATTGCCGTAGCTGGCGTGCAATGGCTCAATGACAAATGTGCTGCTGTGCGGTCCATTGTCATCGATGCGCGCCAACGCCGGATCGTGAATTAATTTAGACATGTACAAAATTCTCCTTACCCTTGTTAGCGTGAGTAATACTCAACAATCAGCTGCTCGTTGATGCCAGCTTCAGCTTCTTCGCGCTTTGGCTCGCCCGATACTTCGATCTTGAGTTTTTTGATATCGCTCTTAAGCCAACTCAGTGGTGGTTGGGAGGTGTTGCCGTAGATGTCGTCAATTGCAGTAAAGTAGCCAGACTTTGCACTCTTTGGCCGAACGGTAATAACATCCCCTGCCTTGAGGCGAATTGATGGGATATCGACGCGGCGACCATTAAGCTCAAAGTGACCATGGCTTACCAGCTGGCGGGCCTGGCGACGACTTGTCGCAAAGCCAGCACGGTACACAGCGTTGTCGAGCCGGAGCTCGAGGAAGCGGAGCAAGTTCTCGCCACTCAGGCCTGGCTTGCGAGTTGCTTCGTTCATCAGCTTAGCAAACTGCTTTTCTAGCAGGCCGTACATGCGGCGTACCTTCTGCTTTTCGCGCAGCTGCGTTGCGTACATGCTTGGCTTGCTCTGACGGCCGTGAGCGTGCTCGCCTGGAATACCGCTCTTGCGCGCCAAAATCTTGTGTGCCTTGGGGTGAAGCGCTACGCCTTCGCGGCGGCTCTGCTTCACGATTGGGCTTCTATCTCGTGCCATTTACGCCCTCCTTGCCTTTCGTGGGCGAACGCCACCGTGTGGCACACCCGTTACATCTTTGATGCTATTGACGGCAATGTCGAAGTTGCTCATTGCGCGAATTGCCGCATCTCGGCCCAGCCCAACACCCTTGACGAATACATCAACGGTGCGGACGCCATAGCTACTCTTGGCAGCTTCTGCGGCTTTTTCTGCAGCAATCTGTGCTGCGTAGGCTGTGCCCTTCTTACTCCCACGAAAGCCACATGCACCAGCGCTGGCAGCGGTCAAGACGTTGCCTTTGCTATCTGCAAATGTGACAATAGTGTTATTAAAGGTTGCCTGTACGTGCAGCTGACCAGATGGGACTGATCGGCGCTGCTTTTTCTTGGTGGATTTTGCTTGTGCCATATCTCGTCCTTTCTCCTACGTCTTACTTGCTGCCTTTGGCTGTGCTCCGCCGACGGCGATCGCCTTACCCTTGCGAGTTCGTGCGTTCGTTCGAGTGCGCTGACCGCGTGTTGGCAAGCCATTTTTGTGCCTGAGACCGCGGTATGCACCAATGTCTTTGAGGCGTTTGATATTGTTGGTCACCAGGCGTTGCAGATCGCCTTCGGTGACATAATCTTTGTCGATAATGTCGCGAAGTTTCTGCTCCTCAGCCTCGGTGAGATCTTTCACCCGAGTGGTCGGCTCAATTTTTGCCGCCGCAAGGATGTCTCGAGCAAGCGTGCGCCCAATACCATGGATGTAGGTAAGAGCAATGTGCACTTGCTTGTCTGATGGGATAACTACCCCAGCAATTCGAGCCATGCTTAACCCTGCCTTTGCTTATTCTTAGGTTTTTTCTTGTTGATGACACGGAGTCGGCCTTTACGCCGGACCAGCTGATCATCGGGGCTGATCTTTTTGACACTCGCACGAACTTTCATGAGCGTACAAATCTCCCTACAGGAAAAACCTGCCGTTACTGAGAACAGCGGTGATATCAGGCCGCTGCTCTACGTTATTAAACGCGTGCGCGGAAGACGATTCTACCCTTTGTGAGATCGTACGGGGTTAACTCGACTTCCACGGTATCGCCTGGGACCAAACGGATGTGATGCTTGCGCATCTTGCCGCTGATATGAGCGATAATGCTTAGGCCGTTCTCTAATTCTACCTTAAATTGCGTATTAGGCAGTGCTTCCACTACCTTGCCGCGCAATTTGATAACTTCTTTCGAACTTGCCATAGATATACAGCTTTGTATTATACGCTATTTCTCTGTAGGAGTAAAGAGAAGTAGCCAGCTTTTTGCATTATTTATTGTGAGATTATGGACGGCACTATTCATATATCAGAATGGAGCCGTAAGAGAGGTAGCTCTACTTCTAAAAGTAGTATCCTCTAGGCCTTCATGATGTATAGATTTGAAAGCCCATCATCATTCCTCAGCCTCTATTCCGCTACGGTTCTGCATCCCCCTTTCTATATTGAATTGCAATGATACGGCGCTTATGCCACTCATAACGCACGTTCTAAAGGCTCATGAACGAATTATTATGGAGTACGGAATCATATCAAAATACCGCTACAGACAGAGGTAGCGGTATTATCTACAAGATATACACCAAGTAGCAGCTTATGCCTTTGCGGCAGTACGCCGCCGGCCGAGTAATCCGCGCTTCTTTGGCTTAGTATCAAGGTCATCGACCGAGAAGTCGTCATATGTTACCATCAGCGCTCGTGAGTTAATCTGACGGAGTGTCTCAAGGCCAACCGTCACGACAATAAGCAAGCTCGTACCGCCGATTGCCATGTTATTAGCATTAATGCCAAGCTGCGCAAAGACGTAGTCGATCGCAAACGGAATGATGGCGATGATCCCCAGGGCAAGCGACCCAAACAGGTTAAGCCGATTGACGGTGCGTGACAGATATTTTTCGGTGGTTGGGCCAGGGCGAATCCCCTCAATGAAGCCACCTTGGTTTTCAAGACTCTCCGTAATTTCGCTCGCATTAAAGACGATACCAGTGTAGAAGTAGGTAAAGGCAATGACGAGTAAGAAGTAGATCGATGGGTAGATGAGCACTGTCAGGCCACCTGTGGCGTATGTTTGAGCGGTGGGTGCCTGGAACCACTGGATAAGGTTATTAGCCAATTGCTGATTTGCACCAGGTGTCGCATGTAATAGCTGCCCCACAAAAGCTGGCAAGCTGAGGAATGCCACTGCAAAAATAACTGGTACCACACCCGCAGCAATGAGCTTGATGGGCAAGATACTCTTAATGCCACCATACGAGCTATTACCGCCAACTCGCTTGGCATAATTGATCGTGACGATGCGCTGTGCTTCGTTAATCTTAACGAGGAGATAAAGTAGGATGAGGCCGATCGTCCCAAGGACAACTACTGTCCAGAAGGTTGTCGGGTTAACGGGTAGTGAGAACCAGCCAAAGACGCTGAGCGAACCATTCTGAGTATTAAAGAGTGATGAGTAGATCGACCCAAAGGTGGTTGGCAGCTGACTAATTACACTAGCGAAGATGAGCAGGCTAATACCATTACCAACGCCCTGCTCTGTCATCAGCTCACCGAGCCACATCAAGAGTAGCGAGCCAGCAGTGAGCGCCGTTACTGCGACAATCCACTCGTGGAGGGAGCCAGCCACTGTACCAGTCGTACTCCCAGCCAGGACCGATTGACGCAAGAAGTAGATGATACCGATCGATTGAGCAATCGCCAGCGGCACACTAGCGATACGCGTCCACTGGTTGATCTTGCGTCTGCCCGACTCACCATCTTTGTGCATCTCCTCAAGGCTTGGGATGGCTTTGGTAAGGAGCTGGGTAATAATGCTGGCGTTAATAAATGGCCCAAGGCCGATCAAAACAATAGACAGCTGGGCTAATGCTCCACCAGTCAGGATGTTTAAGAAACCACCAAAGTCACTCGCCGATACGACGTTCTGGATAATATCCTTAAGTCGGCTTGGTTCGGCCAACGGCACTGGCACGTGCGCCAAGAAACGATAGGCGACGATGAGCCCTAGCACGATACCAAGGCGTTTTTGCATGTCTTTATTTTTGAGCGATCGAAGAATAATCTTCCAGTTCATATGTTGTCCCTTTTGCCACTAACTACTAAACGCTATATCTAGTACAGTATACACGAATTGCTCCAGAAGCGAAAGGGTCAGTTGTCAATCCGGCTTTAAGCTCAAAAATATGCAAGAAATTCGTGCTTTTGTAGTTGATGTTCGGATACAGACTCATGGCAGCTCATAATAAATAGCGCACGATGTATATTCTCATGATATAATGCTAAATGTATTATTAATTTACTCTGATAATTTAGCTTGTTTCGATCTTGCTAAAGTTACAGAGTTGCACATACAAGGAGGAGCAATGGCTCAAAACAACCAAGGGCTCAAGATTCGGATTCGCCTCAAGGCATACGACCACAAGGTGATCGACCAATCAGCCAAGCAAATCATCGACACCGCCCTGCGCACTGGCGCAAACGTCGCAGGTCCTGTGCCATTACCAACACGGCGTAGCAGCTACACAGTGGTAAAAAGCCCACACGTATACAAGACCGGTGGTGAGACATTCGAGATGCGCGTTCACAAGCGCCTCATCGATATCACTAACGCCACACCCAAGACGATCGACAACCTCCACAACCTCAGCTTGCCAGCTGGCGTGGATGTTGAGATTCGGATGTAGCTTGTTGCTATAGAAGCACCTAAGAAAAGAGTGATAGCTGCTATCACTCTTTTTTATGTGCCTGGCTAAACTACCTTTTACTGGATGCGTGTGGTGCTGCACTTCATAGCATACCTCGCGGGGCTATGTATCTTATAAGTTTATAGCGGCACTGATCGTTTTGTTGGAAGACAAAAATACCTCCCCTGTGGGAGGTATTTTGTGAGTTTGCGAGTACTTTTGCAAACTACTTGACGATGTTGGTCACAACACCGGCACCGACTGTGCGGCCACCTTCGCGGATAGCGAAGTCTTGACCCTTGTCCATAGCGATTGGGGCGTTCAAGGTCACCTTGAAGGTCACTTGGTCGCCTGGCATCACCATTTCCTTGTCGGCAGGGAGCTCAATCTCGCCAGTCACGTCCGTTGTGCGGAAGTAGAACTGTGGCTTGTAGCCCTTGCTGAATGGTGTGTGGCGGCCACCCTCTTCCTTCTTGAGGATGTAGACTTCCGCCTCAAACTCGGTGTGTGGGGTGAGTGTGCCTGGAGCGACAATCACCTGACCGCGCTCGATCTGGGTGCGCTCGATACCGCGCAGCAACAGACCAGCGTTGTCACCTGCCTGACCTTGGTCGAGGCTCTTCTTGAAGGCTTCGACACCAGTCACAACAGAGGTCTGAGTTGGCTTAAGACCAACAATCTCTACTGGGTCGTTGATCTTGATGACACCCTGCTCGATACGACCGGTTGCAACCGTACCACGACCCTTGATCGAGAAGACATCCTCGATTGGCATCAAGAATGGCTTGTCGAGGTCGCGCTGAGGCAACTCGAAGTAGTCGTCCATAGCAGCCACCAGCTCCATCACGGCGTCTTCTGCCTCGGTGTCGCCCTCGAGCGCCTTGGTAGCAGAACCCTTGATGATTGGTGCGTTGTCGCCATCGTAGCCGTTCTTGGTGAGCAGCTCGCGGACGTCCATCTCAACCAACTCAACCAACTCTGGGTCAGCCAAGTCCATCTTGTTGAGGAAGACGACGATCTTTGGCACACCAACCTGGTGAGCAAGCAGCACGTGCTCGCGTGTCTGCGGCAATGGACCGTCGTTGGCGGCAACCACCAGCACAGCACCGTCAATCTGAGCGGCACCAGTAATCATGTTCTTGACATAGTCGGCGTGACCTGGCATGTCAACGTGCGCGTAGTGGCGCTTCTCCGACTCGTATTCCTGGTGGGAGCTAGCGATGGTAATACCGCGTTGCTTCTCCTCAGGAGCGTTGTCGATGTCTTCGTAGTTGCGAGGCTTGTTTACATCGCTTGGAAGACGCTTTGCCAACACGTGAGTGATGGCAGCCGTTAACGTTGTTTTACCGTGGTCGACGTGACCCATAGTACCAACGTTAATATGTGGCTTACTTCGATCGAAATCTGCCATGTAGGTAAGTACTCCTTACTTATGTTAATATTTGGTACGACGCGAGCTACTTGCCGGAGTAGAGACACTACGACAAAACGCGTCGCGCGTTAGGATTTATTATAGGGTGCGGTGGCAAAAAAGTAAAGTAGCTAGTCCCACCAAACATACCACTGTCGACTGCTATATACCTGATTTGCCAAAGCTTCAAAGGTCTCTGACCCTTGGTAGACTGCGTCGCCATATGAAAAATAGAAGAGCTCAACGGCAACTGCCTTAGCATCAGCATCGGTCTGCGCTGGACGCTCGACGTAATATTCAACAGTATCATGGCTGATAGCGGCAGGCACAGCACCGTACTTCTCATACCAATAGCGCGATACCGCCACCTGGATGGCTGGCTCGGGACAATCATTCCAGCCACCCATGCAGAGGTAGGCTAATGCCTCATAAGGTGCTGTAGTTGGTAGTTTGATAATAATAACCGGATTGTCGCTATCTGCCTGGAATGGGCTGATGAAGTCAACTGTAGTAGGGTCATCGTCATCAGGCGACGCCGAGAAGTCCGGCGCAAAATAGTCATCCACAGTAGAGATCTGCTGATCCTTTTTCGCCGTTTCAGCTGGCAGCTCCTGTGCGATTCGAGCAAAGAAGGCTGGTACATCAATTGCCTGCGATGCTTCCATGGTGCGCCGCACAAGCTCGGGGATTGTTTGGACGCCAGCGTTCTCTAGGCCTTCCGCTATCTCATCTAGGATGAGGTCATCGAGCGTGATAATCACAGGCGTGAATCCCTCGCATTTGCCTTGCTCACGTAGTTGTAGGTAGCGCTGCGTGGCATTAACGACTTCGCATTCTACGTAGTCGACATCGCTCCCAGCAAAGAGTGTTTTGAATCGCTGTATTGTATCTGACATACTATTCCTCCTTGAGCGCATTATAGCATGGAGGGATGTATCAATTATTACTGAGTGCAGCGAAGAAGGTGCGGACCTTTGGCTGGGTGGAGTGATTAATGACCTGCGCTGGCGTACCATCTTCAATAATCTTACCCCCGTCAAGGAAGACAATCCGCGATGCGACATCGCGCGCAAACGACATCTCGTGTGTGACGACGATCATTGTGATCCCTGTTTCGGCAAGGTGCTTAATAACCGCTAGTACCTCGTCGACCATCTCGGGGTCGAGCGCACTCGTTGGCTCATCAAAGAGCAAGACTTTTGGCTGCATTGCCAAGGCACGAGCAATCGCTACCCGCTGCTTTTGTCCACCCGAGAGATGACTTGGGTATTCTTGGGCTTTGGCACGAAGGCCAACCAGATCGAGCATTTGAAGCGCCTGACGCTTCGCCTTCGCTCTTGATAGTTTGCGCACCTTGAGTGGTGCAAGCATGATATTTTCGAGTACCGTCATATGCGGAAAGAGGTTAAACTGCTGGAAGACCATGCCAAGCTCAGTCCGGGCTTTGTTGAGGTCGGTCGCTGGGTTGGTCATCTCAATGCCGTCCACCCATACTTCCCCGCTTGTCGGCGTCTCGATCATATTAATACAGCGAAGCAGTGTGCTCTTGCCACCACCACTCGAGCCCAAGAGGACCACAACCTCTCCCCGCTTGATTGTCAGGTCAATGCCGCGCAAAACATAATTGTTGCCATAGTGCTTGCGGAGCTGCTTGATATTAATCATGCGCTTTAAGTCTCCTCTCTACTCGATTCATCACCCACGTAAATAGCGTGGTAAGAGCGAGGTAAATTATTGCAGCGGCAAAGAGCGACTCAAAGGCGGTGGCCGTTTGGAAGCGGATATTATCAGCGCCGCGCATCAGATCGTTCATACCAATCCAACCAACGACCGATGTTTCCTTGAGGAGCGAGATCCCCTCGCTAATTAGTGATGGCAATGATTGCTTGAGTGCTTGAGGGAGGATGATATAGCGCATGGTTTGCCAGCGACTCAGGCCAAGCGAACGCGCCGCTTCGACTTGCCCGCTATTGATACTTTCGATCCCACCGCGAATAATCTCAGCAATGTATGCACCACTGTTGATACCAAAGGCAAGGCTTGCAATCCACAGTTTTGGCACCCCACGGTACGAGCCAAATACCACGTAATACATAATGAGTAGCTGCACCAAAGCAGGTGTGCCGCGAATAACTGTGGTGTAGGCATGAGCCACACTCACCCATGGCCGCCAGCGCTGGAGGCGATGTGGTTTGGAGGTGCGAAATGGCTGCCAGGCAGACTGTTGCATAAGAGCGACAACCAGGCCAATCACAAGCCCAATGATTGTCGAGAAGACGGTGAGAAGGATGGTCACTTCTAGGCCGCGCCACAAGAAAAGATAGCGCTCATCACCAAAGAGGATATCCCACACATTCATAGCCGGGCCACTCCGAAGTGTTTTTTGACGAGTTTATCGTAGCGGCCATCACGCTTCATTGCGGCAATGCTAGCGTTTACCTCAGCGAGTAGTTTGCTATTACCCTTTTTGATAGCGATGGCGTAGTCTTCACGTGAGAGGTTGCGCGGCAAGGCAAATAGCTGCGGGTTCGTGGCGAGGTATTGCTGAGCTGGCCCATCATCCATAATGGCAGCGTCGATCCGCCGACTACTGAGCTCTTGCACGACACTCGCCGTCGATTGGAGTTGTACCACCTGTGCTTCACGAATCTTGTGTGCTAGTGTATCGGCTGTGGTGCCAAGCTGTACGCCGATTCGCCTGCCAATGAGGTCATCACTAGTGGCAATTGTTGAGCCAGTCTTTGGCACAATTATCTTTTGTGCTGCAGTATAGTACGTGTGCGAAAACTCAGCATTCTTACGCCGATCTGGCGTGACAGTCATACCAGCTGCAATCAGGTCGATTCGCCCAGCCTGCAAGGCTGGCAAGAGACCATCAAAGGCGATCTCCTCAATTTGTAACGAACGGTTTGTGTCCTTAGCAATCTCCCGCACAAGGTCAATATCAAAGCCAACGATCTCCTGCCCCTGCTTATATTCAAACGGCTTAAAGCCAGGATCGGTACCTAGCACGAGTGTTTTTTCCAGACCACTGCCAGCCGTCTTGGTGGTAGAGGCTGCCGGGCTGAGCTCGACATCCCAATACATATAACCCAGCAAAGCTACTGCCACAGCAGCGAAACTCAGCCATGTAAGCCGTGTCAGTCTGCGTTGCCGACGAGTCGATTGCGCCATGCATATAAGTATAAGCGCTTTACTAGACGGATGCAAGTACTTGTATTGTTCTATTTACCGCGCTATGATAAGAATACAAAAGCAACACACAAGGAGGCACCCTATGAGTAGTCTTACAAAATACAATCCATTTGAGGAATTGCGCGCATTGCAGCGGCAGCTGTTTGACAATCCCTTTACCACGACACTCAGCCAAGCTGTCGCAACTGATGTCTATACGGTAGATAATACACTGGTTGTTGAAGCACACGTGCCAAACTTTGCCGAGGAAGACCTCGATATAAGCCTTGACAATGGTGCGCTCGTCATCCGCGGCGAACGGCACGAAAAAACCGAGGACAAACAGCGCAACTATGTCGTTCGTGAGAGCAGCACAAGCTTCTGCCGTCGTGTACAGGTACCAGATGGTAGCGATGTTGAGCAGATTAAGGCCCACCTGGAGGACGGCATCTTGAGGGTAACGGTACCACTCAAGCCACTACCTGCGCCGCAAAAAATTGCCGTCAAGAAAATAACCAAGCACGACAAGAAAACGAAAAAGTAGTACGAGCCATAGCCTTGCGCCAACAAAAGCCGGCATATACGTCGGCTTTTGCGTACTATTCACCATTCCTCGCGCTGAGACAAGATAATAAAACACCCCTGTAATAGAGGTGTTTTATAGAGATAATACAAGAAGGCTTACTTACTGCGCTTCTCGATAATCTCCTGCGCGACGTTTGGTGGAACTTCCTCATAATGGGCAAGTTCCATCGTGCTAGCAGCTCGGCCCTGCGACATCGAGCGGATGTCGCTGGTGTAGCCAAACATGTTTGCCAGTGGCACAATAGCCTTGACAAGCTTCGCTCCGCCCATCAAGTCTTCCATTGCCTCAATGCGGCCACGGCGGCTATTGAGGTCGCCAATGATATCACCCATGAATTCCTCAGGTGTTGTCACCTCAACCTTCATCACTGGCTCAAGCAAGACTGGGTTGGCCTTCTTGATACCTTCGCGGGCAGCCAGGTGAGCAGCCAGATTGAAGGCGAGCTCGCTTGAGTCGACATCGTGGTAGCTTCCGTCGTACAAGGTCGCCTTGACGTCAACAACTGGATAACCAGCAATCACACCACCATCGAGTGTCTCCTTAATACCCTTCTGCACAGCTGAGCGGTACTCTTGTGGCACCACACCACCCTTGATTTCATCGAAGAATTCGTAGCCCTTGCCTGGCTCGTTCGGCTCAAAGCGCACCCAGACATCACCGTATTGGCCACGACCACCAGACTGCTTGGCATGCTTACCCTGCGCCTCGGCGGTGCCCTTGATGGTCTCGCGGTAGGCCACTTGCGGCTCACCAACGTTAGCCTCAACGTTGAACTCGCGCTTCATGCGGTCGATCAAAATTTCTAAGTGGAGCTCACCCATACCGCTCATGATAGTCTGGCCCGTCTCTTCGTCGGTGTAGACGCGGAAGGTTGGGTCTTCCTCAGCCAGGCGCTGCAGAGCAATACCCATCTTTTCCTGGTCGGCCTTAGTCTTGGGCTCCACCGCGATCGATACTGGTGGCTCGGGGAAGCTAATTGCCTCAAGAGCAATCGGATGCGCTTGATCGCACAAGGTATGCCCCGTAAAGGTGCCCTTCAGGCCCACCACAGCAGCAATGTCACCAGCGCCCACACTGTCGATCTCTTCGCGCTTATCGGCATGCATCCGGACGATGCGCCCCACACGCTCCTTTTCACCTGTCGTTGTGTTGAGGACGTAGCTACCGGCAGTCAAGCGACCACTGTAGACACGGATGAAGATCAGCTTACCAACAAATGGGTCGGCAGCCAGCTTAAAGGCCAGTGCGGTCATTGGCTGCTTATCGTCAGGTGTGCGGCTTACCTCGTCACCAGTCTTGGGGTTCTTGCCCCAGATTTCACCAACATCGAGCGGACTTGGCAGGTAGTCTACCATCAGGTCGAGTACCTTCTCGACGATCACACCGCGGCCATCGCCACCCGTCACCAAGAAGAAGTCACCAGCCAAGACGCGTTGGCGCAGCGCTGCCTTGAGCTCGTCGATAGTAATGGCGTCCTCACCTTCGTCGAGGAACTTCATCATCAGGTCGTCGTCTGCTTCAACGGCGTTCTCGACGAGCAGGCTGCGAGCTCGCTTTGCCTTGTCGAGCATATCAGCTGGGATCTCACCCACCTTAAGCTCGTGGTCGGTGTAGTCGTCGTAGGTGTAGGCCTTCATGTCGATAAGATCAACCACACCACAGACATCCTTTTCAAAGCCAATTGGCAGGTGGATTGGGAAGGCCTGCTTGCTGAGGCGATTGTGGATTGACTCGATCGACTTGTAGAAGTCACCACCAGTCTGGTTGATCTTGTTTACAAAGCAGATGCGTGGCACACCGTATTTGTTGGCCTGGCGCCATACGGTCTCACTCTGGGCTTCTACCCCCATCTTGCCATCAAAGACAGTCACTGCACCGTCGAGCACACGCAGGCTACGCTCCACCTCGGCGGTAAAGTCGATGTGCCCAGGGGTATCAATGATGTTAATCTTGTGGCCCTTCCAGAAGCAGGTCACTGCTGCAGAGGTAATGGTAATACCACGCTCTTTTTCTTGGCTCATCCAGTCGGTGGTGGCACCACCATCATCACCGCGCACGGTACCAATCTTGTGGTTAATACCGGTGCGGTACAAAATACCTTCTGTCGTCGTCGTCTTGCCGGCGTCGATATGGGCAATAATACCAATGTTGCGAAAGTCCTGCAGAGGGACATCCTTGGGGGTTGCCATAGGGGGCTCCTTCTCTCCTTACGTGTTTTTTAGCATGAGTAATACAACTCTCAACGATTGATTATAGCATGGATTGAATGTGGGCGGTAGAGTAATTATCACCCCTGATAAGCTCATTCGCAGAGACTAACCAGGCAGCCGTTCGCCGTTTTTTGACCACACCCCGTAGCGGTCTGGCGCGGTGGTGCGCATTGCTTGAGGCACGGCATCATACTCACCTGGTGGTAGGCCGCTTGTATTAACATAGAGTAGCTTGTATTCGGTTTGTTGAGCATTGGTGACGTAAAGATAGGTGTTGCTGGTTCCATCAGTAGTAGTACCCTGTGTGACGCTGGGGAGCGTGGTAATGTAGGCTGGCACTAATTGACGCAAGAATGTGGCGCTATCGCGGCGCTGGTAAGTGGGGGTGGTACTACCAGCAGTCTGAGCAACCGGGTATGCACCATTTTTGGTATAGTAGCGATCAAGTGCTTGGCGCATTGCCGTCAGGTCGGCCACGCGGGTCCGCCCCTGTGCACCGGCTTGGATACGTTGGTACGAGACGAGCGTCAATGTAGCAAGGATGGCAATAATAACGATCACAACCAGCAACTCTACCACAGTATAGCCAGCGTGTTTTTTCTGCATCAACCGATTTTTCATAGCGCTCATGCTTTGCATTATACGAAGTGCAGTGCGTTTGCGCAAGGGCCATTGCTGCCAACCTAGCTGGCAGTGTATAATGACACTATGCAACCACGTGGATCATCCCCTTCACCTCAGTACCGACGCTCACACCTGACGCCGCGCGGGTTAGCGATACGCTTTGCTCTGGCTGGTTTAGTGGTTGTTGCCATCGCAGCAGGGATTATTTATATCGCAACTCGGCCACATAAAGCCAAGAACACCGAACAACACACCGAGACCAAGACTGGCCCACGGGAGCAGCTCACCGCCGCCAAGACGCTCGAGCGTGCCAAGAAGTACTTTAAGGGTACAGAAGCCGTTAAGTCATCGCTGTCAACACCGGTCAAGGCCGAAGGTTCTCGCTTTTATTCTATCGCTACCGATCCAAGTAAAACTAAGAGTGCTGCTGCTACTCTGCCCAAGGCTGAGGCCAAGCGCAACGTCACCGCTCTGGAGCACATGCTCGACTATGATCAATTCACGCGCTATGTCGTGCAAGATGGCGATAAAGACGGCCCATACCTTGCAGACTTTACACGGAGCAATGGCGACGTAACCTGCCAGATTAGCAATACCCCACTTGACCCAAACGACCCGAAGAACAAAGAAACCCGCTTTGTTGAGTTCAAATGCCTCGATGCCGCCGATTACAAAGACCTCGCTAAGCAGCAAGCTCCTCTCTACAACGCCTACTCGCCTGCCGCAAGTTCGAGTTATAACGTCGGCATTGTCGGCACTATGACGGTGCGCGAGAGCAAGCTTGCTGGCTATCGCTTGGCAGAGATACCACTGGGTGGCGTACAACCCGAGTCGCACCTCTTTAATTCGCAAGGGACAGCGCTGTTTTATCAATCGAGTGATGGGCGCTGGGTATTCTTCCAGATCCGCCAAAACGATATGCTCTCCTGTGATGTCTATAAGGCTCAACTCCGCAATGCTAAGAAAGTCGACCTGCGGCAAATCTACGAAGGCGACAAATGCCGCGACCTCAGCAAAGGCGAAGTAGTGACGGTAGAGATGCCGAAGTATCGGTAGTGTGTTGATCGCACATATAGCTGACACTACACTAACTTATTTTAACTTAGTGATATCATAAATATATGAACACAATGTACGACTGCATCATCATCGGCGGAGGCATGGCAGGGTTAACCTGCGCCGCACATCTCACAGATAGTGGGTTGCATGTCAAAGTGCTTGAAAAGAATGATCGTCTTGGCGGGCGCATACGGTCTTTCTATGATGAAGACGTCACTATCGAAACCGGTGCATCATTTCTTGCTGGTTTTTATGAGACTGCCCACAAACTCGTCAAAGATTGCGGTATGGATGCTTCCTCTCAGAAGGACAGCCAAGAGACATGGCTCTATCGTCCTACGAAGCCGCTTGGCCCAATTTGGCCGTTGAGCGCGCTCAAAGCCTCGCCGTCGTTATCTCGCGCTGGCAAGTTACGCGCACTACGCGGAGTCGTTTCTATGCTCTTTGATGCGAAGCGGCTGACAACACCAGCTATTACACGCGAATTAAAACGATTTGATAATGAAACCGTTGTAACATGGGGAGAAAAGGCGTTTGGGAAAGAGGCCTACCAAAATGTGCTCGAACCAATGGTGCGCGCACTATTCTTCTGGGATTGTGCACATACATCACGCGGATTGGTGCCTCCAATTATTAAGGGCGTCATGGAAGACCGGCATTTCTATCGTCTACCTTCTGGAATGAGTAGTCTGCCATCCGCAATCGGCGATAAGGTGCCTCATGTATTAAATACACAGGTTGATGCAGTCCGTGCTGAAAGCCACCACCTCTATCGGGTCGATACATCACAAGGTACATTTAGCGCTAAATCTGTTGTTGTCGCATCACCTGCACGAGATGCAATTCGTATCCTGACAGACGGCGGTCTGCATTGCAGCAAAAGTCTGAACGCAATTGACTATAGTTCAGTCACAGTCGGCATAATTAAAACATCCGTTTCTGACGACCTTGGTGTTGGAAATCGAACGATTGTCATTTCAAGTGAATATGTCACACCACTTGTCGCAATTAAAGTAATTCAGACAAAGAGCAAGCCTGCATATATTCGATTCTATTGGAGGGTGCAAGGTAACCTAGAACAGCAGCATCTCCAGCGAGAACTTGTCAACCAGCTGACTAGAATGAACTTGCCATCCGTAGCTGACGCTGCACGTCGTGGTGAGGTGGTAGACGTCGTGCGATGGGATACTGCAATTCCAGTATTTGATGTCGGCAGCGTGACACGAACAACTGCCGCACGATTTGAAGATGGACTCCCACCAGGTGTCTTTCTGGCCGGAGACTATATGAAAGCGCCCCACCTCGAGGGTGCTGCAGTAAGCGGAGTCCAGGCAGCAACCCGCGTATTGGCATATATTAGTGACCATATGTAATACTTTTAATCATAGTTAGCATCAGATCATTACTGCTATATAAAAAGAGCCCCACTCTCTCAAATGGGGCTCTTCTGCTCTAGACTAGCTTTCCCTACAGCTCATCAGTAGCGGCTGTCACTTCTGGCTCAGCCTCTTCGGCCTGGGCTTCGGCGACAAACTCATCCTCCGGAGAGTCATTCTCCTCGAGCGGCAGTGGGTGCGCACCCGTACCAACCGGTACTTTGTTACCGATGATGACGTTCTCCTTAAGACCCTTAAGGTGGTCGGCGCGGCCACTGGTGGCAGCGTTGATCAGCACGCGAGTCGTGTCTTGGAACGACGCAGCAGACAGCCAGCTATCACTCCAGATACTCACCTTGGTGATACCAAGCAGCAGCTGTGCATACTGGGCTGGCGTCTTGCCCTGGGCAACGAGCTCCTTGTTGGCATCGACCACCGATGCCTTGGAGATGATATCGCCCATGACGAAGGTGCTGTCGCCTGGATCATCAATCTGCACCCGGCTGAACATCTGCCGGACGATGATCTCAAGGTGCTTGCCAGCCACATCCTGGCCCTGCGCAGCATAGATGCGGAGCACTTCGTTGATGATATAGCGCTGGGTTGCCTCTGTGCCCTTGAGGCGCATGAGGTCGTGCAGGTTGAGCGAACCAAGTGTCAGGCGATCGCCTGGCTCGACCATATCGCCTGGCTTGACGACGAGGTACATCGTACCAGGAATCTCGTAGCGAACTGGTGCTGTAGCATTGCCTGTGAGGACAAGCGAATCACCGGTGGACTCAACCACTCCATCAAATGGTGCAGTAAGTGGCTGCGTGCCATCGTCGAATGACGCAATGACGTCGCCAACCTTCACCTTACTGCCCGATTGTACCATCACCATGCGACCATCAAGTGGCATGCGCTCTACCTTACCCGCCTGTGGTGTGACCTGTACAACGTACTTCTTGCCATCTTCCCAAATATCGACCAAACCAGCGACTTCTGTGACGTAGGCCTGACCCTTCGGGTTGCGTGCCTCAAAGAGCTCCTCGACACGTGGCAGACCCTGGGTAATGTCCGACCCACCAACACCAGAGCTGTGGAAGGTATTAAGCGTCAGCTGCGTGCCTGGCTCACCGACCGACTGAGCAGCAATGACACCAACTGGCTGCGAACCATCGACGAGCTGGCCAGTTGCCATGTCGATCCCGTAGCTCTTGCGTGGAATACCGTGCAAGTTCTTAGTAGAGAGGACAGACTGGATACGTACTTGGTCGATCGACTGATCTGCCTCGATAGCGTTAGCAATCTCACGTGTAATGAGCTGGTCGCGGTCGAGGTGGCCCGGCACTGCCTCGGCGGTGTAGCGACCAAACAAGCGGTTGCCAAACTCGATCATTGTCTCCTCAGACTCATTGCGGTAGATAGTGAAGCCATCGTCGTCACCCTCTTCGTCCTCAACAGTAAAGACATCCTGCGAGACATCGACCAAGCGGCGGGTTAGGTAGCCAGAGTCGGCCGTCTTAAGAGCAGTATCGATCAACCCCTTGCGAGCACCACGCGTTGCCACGAAGGCCTCCAGGCTCGACAACCCTCGCTTGAAGTTGCTACGCACTGGCAGCTCAATCTCGCGGTTAGCAGCATCCACCTGGATACCGATCATCGCACTGGCCAGCTTAATATTGTTGACGCTACCACGAGCACCAGAGTTCACCATCGTTGCGACAGAGGTATCCATGTGGGCCAATTGGCTGCGCAAAAAGTCCTCTACCTTGCGGTCGACGGTGCGCCAGTTGTTGACGGTCAATGTGTAGCGCTCATCCTCGGTAATGAGCCCTTGATCGAGCTGCTCCGAGATCGCAGCAGAACGTGCGTCACCCTCGGCCACAAAGTCAGCAATTTCATCAAAGCTGAGATAGTCTTCCATACCAGTCGACACTGCAGCGGTGGTAGCAAAGCGGAAGGCCAAGCCCTTCATCCGGTCAGCAGTGATAGCAGTCTCAGCCGCGCCGTAGCGCTCGAAGATCTGGCCCAGCACTCGCTTGAGCTCTTTCTTGGTCTGGACGTTGTTGTTGTAGGGGAAGTCCTCTGGCAGGATTTCGTTGAAGAAGACACGCCCTAGAGTGGTCGTCCGGATCTCGCCCTTGGCTCGAATGCGAATCGGGCTCTGCAGATGGAGCTTGCCCATGTCATAGGCGAGCTCAGCAGCCCGGCTGTCGGCAAAGACAGCGACAGTATCGGTCTGAGCCGAGGGTTTTTCGTATGTGAGGTAGTAGTTGCCGAGCACCACGTCCTGGTCGATACTGAGGACTGGGCTGCCGTCAGCAGGCTTCAGCAGGTTATTGACGGCACTCATCAGCTCGCGTGCTTCGGCCTGCGCCTCGGCACTGAGCGGCAAGTGGACAGCCATCTGGTCGCCATCATAGTCGGCATTAAAGCCGTTAGCGACAAGTGGGTGAAGCTGAATCGCCTTACCTTCAACCAGCTTTGGCTGGAAGGCTTGGATACTCAAACGGTGCAGTGATGGCGCGCGGTTGAGTAGAACGTACTTACCCTTGATTACCTCATCCAATGCGTCCCACACAACCGCTTCACCTGCCTCAATTAGGCGCGTTGCACTCCGGATATTGTGGGCGTAATCACCCTTAATGAGCCAGCTGATGACAAATGGCTTGAAGAGCTCAATTGCCATCTGCTTTGGCAGACCACACTGGTGAATCTTGAGCTTCGGGCCCACCACGATGACCGAACGGCCTGAGTAGTCGACGCGCTTACCTAGCAAGTTCTGGCGGAAGCGCCCTTGCTTACCCTTAAGCATATCGCTAATACTCTTAAGGCGGCGGCGTCCACCAGTTGCATTGACGGCACGGCCACCACGAGCAGCCGAGTTGTCAATCAGGCTATCGACCGCTTCTTGCAGCATACGCTTCTCGTTGCGCTGAATTACCTCTGGTGCGTTGAGCTCGATAAGCTTCTTGAGACGGTTATTGCGGTTGATGACGCGGCGGTAGAGGTCGTTGAGGTCACTCGTCGCAAAGCGTCCACCGCTTAGGGCTACCATTGGCCGCAGGTCTGGTGGAATGACTGGCAAAACTGTCATACACAGGCTTGATGGCTTAATGCCCGCCGCTTGCATACCCTCGAGCACCTTGAGGCGCTTCAGTAGCTTCTTCTCGCGTTGACCACGCGCGCCTTCGGCTTCTTCTTGCAGATCGGCGATAAGCGCGTTGAGGTCGATATCATCAAGCAGTGCCTTGAGGGCATCACCACCCATACCAACTTTTACGAGCTCCTCATACTCTTCGGGGAGGTTGCGATAGTCAGTATCGCTTAGGAGGGCGCGCTTTTGTAGGCTCTCAAGCTGAGCTTTCTTTTGGCTGTAGGTTGCCTCAAGCTCTTCGTACTCACGTGTTTGTTGCTCGGCAAGAGCCTTCACGTCTGCCCCATCAGCTTCAGCTTCACGCTGAAAGCGAATCTTGATGGCAGCCCGTGCCGCCTCAGTCTCAGCCTCAAGGTCAGTCAAATAAGCGTCGCGTGTTTCAGCGTCGACGTCGAGGATGACATAGGTCGCAAAGTACGCGATCTTCTCAAGGTTCCGTACCGTAATGCCCAGCAAGAGGCTCATCGCACTGGGTGTGCCGCGCATAAACCAAATGTGCGCAACAGGGGTCGCTAGGCTAATGTGCCCCATCCGCTCGCGACGCACGATCGACTTGGTGACAAGCTCGCCATTCTTGTCTACTGCAGCTTCGCGGCTGCGCACACCCTTGAGCTTGCTGTCGTGTGGGTTGATATCTTTGACTGGGCCAAAAATACGCTCACAAAACAGGCCATCGCGCTCAGGCTTCTGGGTTCGATAGTTAATCGTCTCCGGCTTGGTGACTTCGCCGTAGCTCCACTTGAGGATATCCTCGGGGCTGGCGACGGCCAAGCGTACCGCGTCAAAATTGGCGATATCGTGATCTGTTACCACGTGGGACATCTTAGGCTTCCTCCTCGCTTAGGTTTTCTACTGTGTCAATATCTTGGACGGACATGCCGCTGTCATCGGCGATCGTGCCAATGCCATCGGATTCATCAAGATAGGTTGCTTCGTCATCGCTCTCGTCAGATGGGACGGTTTTGTCAGCAGGGCCCGCAGCGGCAATGACATGCTCGGCATCAACCGACTCGTCAGACTCATCCAACAGGTCAACACGCAGGCCCAAACCTTGTAGCTCCTTGACAAGCACGTTAAAGCTCTCAGGTAGCTTTGGCCCGGCAATTGGCTCATCCTTGATGATTGCCTCGTAGGCTTTGGCTCGGCCATACACGTCGTCTGATTTAATTGTTAGCATCTCCTGTAGAGTAGTCGCCGCACCGTAAGCTTCGAGTGCCCAGACCTCCATCTCTCCGAGGCGCTGACCACCATTCTGTGCCTTACCACCGAGTGGCTGCTGCGTCACCATGGTGTATGGGCCAGTGCTGCGGGCGTGGATCTTGTCGCTCACCATGTGGTGCAGTTTGATCATATGCATCACGCCGACCGTTGTACGCTCCTCAAACGGCTCGCCACTCAGGCCATCGTAGAGTTGGCTCTTACCATCGCGCGCAATGCCAGCTTTTTCTAGCTCATCTTTGATGGTATCAGCAGGCACACCATTAAATGGTGGCGTGGCAACCTTGTAGCCAAGTGCTCGTGCAGCCATGCCGAGGTGCGTCTCAAAGAGCTGACCAAGGTTCATACGGCTTGGCACACCGAGTGGGTTGAGGATAACATCAACAGGGGTACCGTCGGCCAGGTATGGCATATCCTCCACTGCCATCACGCGGGCACACACACCCTTGTTGCCGTGGCGACCAGCTATCTTGTCACCCACACCGATCTTGCGCAATTGGGCAACAAAGATCTGAATCTGCATCAATACGCCCGTCTTAAGCTCATGACCATTCTCGCGGCTAAATACCTTGACGCCAACAACTTTACCGCCACCAGCATTGTTCATGCGCTGGCTGGTGTCGCGCACATCCTTGGCCTTTTCACCAAAGATTGCACGCAGCAAACGCTCCTCGCTGCTGAGCTCTTGCTCACCCTTTGGTGTAATCTTCCCGACCAAGACATCGCCCGCCTTGACCTCAGAGCCAATCTGCACAATACCGCTCTCATCCAAGTGACGGAGGCTGTCCTCGCTCACATTGGGAATATCGCGCGTCACGATCTCTGGGCCAAGCTTTGTCTCACGCACCTCAACGGTGTAGTCTTTGATATTAATGCTGGTAAGGGTGTCATCCTCTACCAAGCGGCGGCTCAAAATCACTGCGTCGTCCATATTGTAGCCACCCCATGGCATAAAGGCAACCAGCAGGTCCTTACCAAGGGCAAGCTCACCATCGGCAATGGATGCACCCTCGATGAGTGTGTCGCCCTTCGCGACGGTTTGGCCACGATTCACCCGGACTTTTTGGTTGATACAACGGTCGTCATTGCTCTTGGCAAAGTGAATTAGGTCGTAGCGCTTGACGCCATTAGCATAGCGCACCTCAACTGCTTCGCCATCAGCCCGAATCACTTCTCCATCAGCCTCGGCCGTAATGAGCTGGCTGGAGTTGCGTGCTACTTCGTGCTCAATGCCAGTGCCAACCGTTGGCGACTCTGGCTGCAAAAGCGGCACTGCCTGGCGCTGCATGTTGGAGCCAGTCAAGCTGCGGTCAATACGGTTCTTCTCGATAAATGGCACAAGACTCGCGGTCGATCCAAGGATCTGCTTGTGTGCAGCATCCATGAAAGTGACTTCGCTGGTATCTACCTGCCCTGGCTGGAGGAATTTGCGTGCACTAACGCGATCGCGCACGAAGGTACCATCCTCATTAAGGCGAGCACCGGCGTCGGCAATCACCTCAGTTACTTCTTGCGAGGCATCGAGGTAGACGATTTCATCAGTCACGCGGCCATCAACTACCTTGAGGTATGGTGTCTCAATAAAGCCGTATTCGTTGATACGTGCGTAGGTGGCGAGGTTAAGCACCAGACCAATGTTAGCACCCTCTGGTGTCTCCACCGAGCAAATCCGGCCATAGTGGGTGGGGTGAGCATCGCGCACTTCAAAACCGGCTCGCTCGCGGCTGAGGCCACCAGGCCCCATCGAGCTCAGGCGACGCTTGTGGCTCAGCTCCGATAGTGGATTCACCTCATCAAGTAGCTGACTCAACTGGCTACTGGCGAAGAACTCGCGCACTGCTGCCACCACTGGGCGAGCATTAATCAGCTGACTTGGTGTAACCGTCTCGAGGTCACTCATGCTCATACGGTCCATTGCATTGCGCTGCATCCGGAGCATACCAACGCGGAACTGGCGCGCTACCAATTCACCAACCAGCTTCACGCGGCGATTGCTCAGCGAGTCGATATCATCAGCTGGCTCTTGTGTGTTGTTAAGACGAATAATTTCACGCAAGACACCAATCAAATCACCCATCTGCAACGTGCGATATTCGGTCGTATTAGGCACATCAACACCCAGGCGCTGGTTGATCTTGTAGCGGCCAACGCGGCTGTAGTCAAAGCGCTTAAAGTCGAAGAACATGCGCTCAATCATCTGGCGAGCGTTCTCTACCGTAGCGAGGTCACCTGGGCGCAGGCGACGATAGACCTCAATCAACGCTTCGTTGATGCCATGCGCTGGATCCTTCTCAAGCGTGGCTTCGATATATTTCATCTCACCAGTGTCAATATCGGCAAAGGCCTCACGAATGGCCGACACCTTGCTCATACCAAGAGCACGCAGCAAGGTGGTGGCTGCAATCTTGCGGCGGCGATCGATCTTCACGTAGATTGCGCCCGATGGGCTCGTCTCAAACTCGAGCCATGCCCCACGGCCTGGGATCATCTTGGCACCATAGAGGTTACGCCCCGCCACGCGGTCAGCACTAAACAGCACACCAGCACTCCGAATCAGCTGGCTCACTACCACACGCTCTGTCCCATTGATGATAAACGTTGCGCGTTCGGTCATCCAAGGGTAATCGCCCATGTAGATGCTCTGTTCCTTGACTTCGCCAGTCGTCTTATTGATAAGCTCGACGGTGGCTTGTAGTGGTGCGTCGAAGGTCAGGTTGTTTTCTTTCGCAAACTGCTCTGTATGCTTGGGCTCGCCAAAGGCATAATCCTTGAAGCGCAGCTCAAGCTTCTGGCCAGTGTAGTCTTCGATTGGGTTGAGCTCTGCGAAAATTTCGCTCAAGCCCGTCTCGACGAAGTCCTTCCAGGATTCTTCTTGGTGAGCCAGCAAGTCGGGTACTGCCAGCGCGGTGTCATTGCTGGTAAAAAACACACGCGACGGAGCAGCTGTTGCCGTGGTAGGTGTAGGCATGTAAACTCCTCTTGAATTATTGTTATCTATCCGCACACGCAAGGACTCCAAAACCCTGCTCGTGCATTTGTTGTGGCACCGAAGCTTTACTCAATATAAGTTTTCGCACACTAAAACGCCACGCCACCGGCGTAGTCCGCACCTAACCCATATTACACAACCTTCATTAACATCTCATTATAGCGAATGAGCTGCGAGTGCGTCAAGTACTTTCTATCTATAATTTCAAATCTCCACTTTCTCCTGCTGATGCAAAGCATTACACGAGATATTAATACCGCGTGCGCTCCTTTGTATCAGAGATGAAAATGATTAACGAAATGATATAGTCGCAGAAAAACAGAAAGTTTATTGCCACTCGGACAGGCCACGGGCATTTCCGCCGACATCATACACATACCGCCCTGTCTTGGCAGACACGCATAGCATTTGTTCGGCGTAATTGTTACGCCAGAGGGCGCATCGTGTACTTGTATCCTGCAATATTTCACGGATATTGTCTGGGGATGAACCTTTGGTTGTATGCGACACTGAGAGTATTCTAGCTATTGTTGGATCCTGAGGCTCAGCTTCTGTCACTGTAATCCAATCGCTACACACTGCTCGCGCTGAACAGTGCACGAATGGTTTTTTCGCCAGTAGTTGCTCGCGCTCAGATTTATTTGTTATAACACCGAGCACATTACCGAGTGCATAATTGTCCTGCGATATCGCCTTCCCTGACGAATAGTCAGCCGCACGCGCTAATACATCTCCCATAACAGTTTGGGTGCGCATGAGCTCCTTAGTGTCTCGCTTGGCCTGATAGAAAAAGGCAAGCGCCGCCATACAGGCAATAGTCAATACGATCGTTACTAACATAACAACAGTCATACGCCGTGGACGGAAGCGTCGGGGATTTTTTGCTTGAGATGGAGTATTTGCAGACTGGGTTGTCGATTGGTCGCTATGTTGTGTCATAGCTTTACTATAGCACAAAGCAGCTACTCGTGCTATTTTGCGTTTGCGCGCTGGCCTATTACTTCATCGGCTAGACCATACGCTACGGCATCTGCGGCACTCAGCCAGTAGTCACGCTCCATGTCAGCCTTGATTTTATCGAGTTTCTGGCCAGTGTTGTCCGCCATAATGGTGGCCAGCCGCTCCTTGAGGGCGATACTCTCGCGTAAGCTAATCTCTTGGTCTGTTACTTTGCCGCGCGTACCGCTGCTAGGCTGGTGGATCATCACGCGAGCATTGGGCAGGACAAAGCGTTTACCCTTCGCACCGCTACTAAGCAAGAAGGCACCCATGCTTGCCTGCAGACCAATACCAATCGTTTGCACATCTGGCGCGATGTATTGCATAGTATCGTAGATCGCGAGGCCATCATACACACTGCCACCAGGGCTGTTGATATAGAGCTGGATGTCCTTGTCTGGGCTCTCATTAGCAAGATGGAGGAGCTGCGCCACAACGACATTGGCTGTCATCTCGGTTACTTCTTCGCCGAGGAAGATAATGCGATCCTCGAGCAAACGCGAGTATATATCATAGCCACGCTCGCCATCACGCGTGCGGACAATGACGTTGGGCACTAGGTAATCATTCGGTTTCATCATAGTGCCATTGTAACGAGAAAACTAGCACTCGTCAAGGTAGAGTGCTAGTTTCTATTGTAAGAGCCGTACTGTTTGTTATTTCTTGGTGTTTTGCGCCACCAGCCAGTCAATCGTCTTCTCTGTCAAGAGGCGGTTGGCAATCTCGTGCTGCACCTCTGGCTCATCAAAGCGCGCCACCATAGTTGCATCATTGGCATACTGTTGCTTGAAGGCACTGATGCGCTCTTGTAACTCCTCCGCTGTGGCTTCGATCTTCTCGGCCTTGCTCAACTCAGCCAGAACAAGCCCAGCCTTAATGCGCTCATCGGCCGCTGGCTTAGCCTCCTTCTCGATCCACTCGTCTTTGTCCTTATATTCCTTCTCGGCAAGGTACTGCTCAAGGGTGCGACCACGGTGAGCAAGGTTCTGCACTAAGTCTTGCTCAATTGAGCGAAGCTGATCGGTCCGCAATACCTCTGGGATTGCTACTGTGCTGGCATCGGCCAACTGCTTGACTGCTACGTCGCGCAGCTCGTCATCTGCTTCACGTTGCTTTTGCGCAGTAATTTCCTTCTCGATATCTTTCTTGAGATCTTCAATAGAAGTAAATGGCCCAACCTTCGCAGCAAACTCATCAGTCAGCTCAGGCAATGTCACTTTCTTAACCTTCTTGACGGTCGTATCAAAGACGACTGCTTGCCCAGCTAGTTCGCTCGCATGGTAGTCCTTCGGGAAGGTGAGTTCAACCGCCTTCGCTTCACCGGCCTTGAGGCCAATCAATGCCTCTTCGAAGCCTGGAATGAATGACTTGCTGCCGAGCACAAGCGGATAATCCTTCCCGGTGCCACCAGCAAAAGGCGTACCATCGCGCTTACCGACAAAGTCAATCGTCACCTCGTCGCCGTCCTGGGCTGCTTCATCAGTATCTGTGCGCTCGGCCATGCTGTGGCGAATCCGGTCAAGGATCTCCGTTACTTCTTCTGGCGTAACGGTTATCTTCGCTGGCTTGAGCTTGAGTTTCTTATAGTCACCGAGAGTAATCGTGGGCATAACCTCTGCCTCAGCCGTGAATTCGAGCTCGCTGCCGGGCACGAACTTCTTAATCTCCACCTCTGGGCGTTCAAGCACCTGCACATCACTCTCGAGGAAGGCGGCAGCAACTGCTTTGCTCAGGGCGTTATTCAGCGTCTCCTCGGCGAGGAGTTCCGGATTGGTATTCTTTGCAACCAACTCGAGCGGGGCATGACCCTTGCGGAAGCCATCAACCTTGGTCGTCTTGGCGAGCTTACGCAAGGCAACCTGGCGAGCTGCCTCCAGTTCGTCTGCACCAACGGTAATCGTGGCGCGTACTTTGGTGTCTGATAGGTGGTCTAGTGTCGTCTTCATAGTTGGTTATTGTATCATATGTCGCTGACAGTGTGAAATAGGCATGTGACAGACCTAAGTATGTATGCTGTTTCGCAAGACGAGCAAAGCGAGAAGCTAACAGAGATAAGCTATAGCTATCATAGAGACATAGATGGTGATACTACGATAAATCAAAGTCATCATCTTCACTGCGCGATGGCTGACGACGGTAATCCTTAACGGCACTAACAACGCGCTCCAGGCTGAGCTTTTGCTCCTCGCTCGTCGCAATGTTCTTGAGGGTGTATATCTCGTTCTCCAGCTCATCCTCACCAACGAAGAGGAAGTATGGGATCTGTTTCTTGATTGCTGCCTTGAGCTGCTTGTCTAGTTTGCGGCCAGTGAAATCGACTTCCACATTGACGTCCTCATCACGCAGGTCGTCCGCTAGCTCGAGCGCACCGCGCATTGCCCCGCCAAGGACGATCATATAAATATCGGTTGTGGAGCTAAACTCTGGTAGCAGCTGATGCGCCTCGAGAAAGAGCTGCATCATCGATAGGCCTGGTGCAAAGCCGACCGCACTGATAGGCTCAGCACCAAACATCCCTACTAAGCCATCATAGCGCCCACCACCAAAGAGCGAACGGTTATTATCTGGATGAGTGTCGAAGAACTCAAACACTGTACCCGTGTAATAGTCTAGCCCACGCATGAGCGTGATATCGAAGATGGCATTCGTCACGCCACTGCGCTCAAGTAGTGTAAAGAGCCGCTGCACATCGCGCACCGCCTCACTATCGCGAATCGATTCCGGCAGGTCGGCCATAGTACGTGCCGTCAAGAGCTGAGCAATCCGTTGTAAGCCGACCGGTGCTGCTGCCTCACCAAAGATCTCAATCGCCTGATCGCGAAAGGCCTGTGGTGGAATCTTGTTCTTACGATCAAACAGCCGAATCATCAGCTGAGCCTGCACAGCATCGAGCTCGAGAAACTGCGCCATCATAAGGTTAATCAACTGGCGATTGTTGATACGGATAGTATACATGTCGTCCGTCGCGCCAAAGGCCTTCATGATACGGCTACCAAGTGCGATAATCTCGGCCTCGGCCTGCATGTTATCAACACCAAATATGTCGACATTCATCTGCCAAAATTCACGCTCTCGCCCCCGTTGTGGTCGCTCATAGCGCATAAACTGGGCAATGCTAAACCAACGTGCTGGATAGGCGATCTCTTGGCGGTGCTTGGCAATCATCCGGCTGACGCTCGGCGTCATCTCAGGACGGATCGCTACCTGTCGATCACCACGATCAATAAACTGATACGTCTGGTCATTTACTAACTCGTCACCACTCTTGGCGGCATACACTTCAACCGGCTCAAGCAGTGGTGCATCGTATTCTTCGTAGCCGTAGCTCTTGGCGACGTGACGCCAGGTTTGAAAGATGTATTTGCGCACGCGAAGATCTTCCGGATACCAATCCCGCGCCCCCCGATATGATTCCGATGAAAGTTTTATCATAGTTACTGCTATTTTTGCATAAACGGCATGGAAAAACAAGCCCTTTAGCTGGATTCACCTCTCTCCATAGCGCCATCACACGCTAACTCCATAGCGTTACGCAGTGCTACATGCCCTCTCCTACTTACTACCTTATGTTATGAAAAGGAGTAAAGAGAGTAGAATCTCTACTTTTGATCTGGGTACAACCGATGCTGCTGCACCCAAGCATACATCGCAATACCCGCTGCTACGCCAACATTGAGGCTGCGCGTGCTGCCAAATTGCTCGATCGCGATAATGGACGTGGCTCGCTCAAGCAGCTCGGGACGGATACCAGGCCCCTCTGCCCCAAACAAAAGCACGGCACTACGTGGCAGCACGACCGAGTGAAGTGGCTGCGAACCGGCAACATTATCGACCGCAATGAGTGGCCGGTCAGCAATAGCCTGTAAGAAATCTTCAACCGTTTGGTGATAATGCACGTGCAGATACGTGTCCGTCATCATCGCGCCACGCTTATTCCACTGCCGCCGACCAATGATATGGACATGCCGCACCCCAAAGGCATTAGCGCTGCGGACGATCGTCCCCATGTTGAAATCGCGCACCACATTATCAATCGCAATATGAAGTGCCGAGCCATGCTCATCAAGATCGGCAACGATCGCTTGGTGAGATAGCCCTTTATAGCGGTCTACCACATTGCGACGGTCGGCTGCGGCTAGTGCAGCGGTGGGCTCTATAGTACTCATTGATGATATTATGCTGCTATTCCTATAACATCGGTATTATTTTTTTCGACGGACTGCTGCGTCATGCCACTGATCTTGCGAATGATGCGGATGCCCTCTTCGGTAAGCTCACCCTGTGTTGGCTGTCCGGTGCGTGATGATATAGCCAGGCCGTACAGTAAGCGTCCTGCAGTATCTGGCGTAAGATCTTCGCCTGATCGTGTAGCAATTAAACCTAGCGCACCGACCACCCGTCGGCGCACCTCAGCATACTGCTTATCTCTAGCTTCACCCGAGTTGGCGGTGCCGCACTCCTTTCGGGTTTCTTTGATCTCTTGTTGTATCCACTCTAGTTTGTTGAACTTTTGGGACGATGAATGGGTAGAAGTCATATCATTACTCCTTACATAATCTAAAATAGTGGCAGACCCGCCACAGTTTATTTACCTGATTGTATCACAAAACTCTTTACGCAAGGCTGAAATTCGTATACAATACACGGTAAGAGCCTGCGGTGCGTATATCTGCGGATGTGGCGGAATTGGTAGACGCGCTAGCTTCAGGTGCTAGTGCCCTGCGGGGCGTGGAGGTTCAAGTCCTCTCATCCGTACCAACAAGCTCTTACCCGAACCCACCCCAGTCGAAACAGGCCGGGATGCGGTTCCAGATGATGGACAACGCTCACCCACCAGGGTGGGCGTTGTTCGTGTTGTGGGGCTTGTGGGCTCATCGTCAGCGGCGGTCGAGATGTCGGGCTGAGCCAGGTGCTGCAGGTGGTGCGTGTGGGCGGCGGCGTGCAGGCCGGGGCTGGCCAGCTGGTCGAAGGGTGGGACGAGCAGGGCGCTGAGGCGAGTGCCGGAGCCGGTGTCGGCGAGGTTGACGGGATGCGGAGTGACTCCTCCCCCATTGGCATCACCAGTTCCTTCTTCTCCGGCGCTGTCCTGCCCATCGTGTGCGTCCGCGTCCTTGCCTGGCTGCTTGCCACCGTCGGTCATGCCGTCGCCTGTGCTAGGCAAGATGACACGGCCGTCTTCATCGACTAGCGGGTTGACCAGTACCCGGTCGAAGAAGACCTGGTTGAGCAGCTTCTTCAGGTGGGCGGGCGCGGCGGTGTAGAGGCGGTGGCAGTCTTCGAGAAGGTCAAGGGCCTGGGTGAGGTGCTGGCGGACTTCAGCGGCGTCGGCCTGGTAGGCAGCCAGTTGGCGCTCGATCTGGCTGAGCTCGGTGGACAGCTCAGCCTGTTCCTCCTTGAGCAGATCAAGGGGCACCGCGCCTTCGTAGTGGGCATGGAGGAGACGACGGCGTCTGTCCTCGATGTTGGTACGCCGCGTCGTCAGGGAGCGCACCGCCTTGGCCTTGTCCCCTTCTATCTGAGCCAGCTCGTCGTGGAGGTAGTGCTCGATCTGCGTCCTGTCCTCCGCGCTAAGCTCGATAGCCCGGTAGAGCTCTACTATCCGCTCTTCGACGACGTCGATGAGCACAGCGGTGAAGGCGCAGTCGTGGAGGCGGCAGCGGCGAGCGCAGACGAAGTAGGGGTAGATGGTGCCCTTGCTGTTCTTAGCGTTCTGGACAGACAGGCGCGCCCCGCACTGGCCGCAGACGACGGTGCTCTTGAGGAAGTGGTTGTGGATACGCTGGCGCTCCCCATAGCGGCGTGAGGCCAGGATGGTCTGCACGGTCTGCCAGGTCTGGCTATCCACCAGCGGCTCGTGCTTGCCCGCATACTCCACGCCCTGGAAGGTGACAATGCCCTTGTAGTAGGGGTGGCGCAGGATCTCGTGCAGGCGCGTTGCCGTGATGGGCTTAGCGCAGCGCCGTGGCGTAGGTGGGATAGAGAGTCCGAGCGTGTTGAGATGGTCGGCCAGTTGCCGCACCGTCCAGTTACCGGTCGCATACTCCGTAAACGCCAGCCGGATGAGCGGTGCCCGCTCCTCATCCAGGGCGATGGTGCGGATCTCTCGGCCGTTCTCGTCTCTGGCGCGGACGTTCACATACCCCAGTGGCGCCTTACCCAGCGTCCCACCGTTCCTGGCCTTTTCTCCCATCCCCTTCATGACCTCATTGGCGAGATTCCGGCTGTAGAACTCAGCGATGGAGCTCATAATGCCGTGCAGCAACATCCCACCAGGCGTCTGGTCAATGTTCTCCGATGTAGACACCAATCGCACACCGGCGTCCTCGAACGCCCGGTTAATCTCCACATCGTCAGCCCTATTGCGGGCCAGCCGGTCCAGCTTGTGGACGATGACGTAGTCGATCCCGCCATCTTGTTTGAGGTAGGCCAGCATCTTCTGTAGCTCAGGGCGGTTCGCAGACCTGGCGGACTCACCGCGGTCGGCGAACTCCTTGACGACTAGGGCGCCCATCGACTGGGCCTTGCGCTTATTCGCCTCACGCTGAGCGGGGAGGGAGAAGCCCTCCTCACTACCACCACGCTGGGCCTGCTCGCGGGTGGAGACACGGATGTATGAGACGGCCCGCTTGGGAGTGAGCTGGGCGGCCATAGCCGCAAACGGGTCAGCTCCGACTGCCACTGCACCACCTCGTGTTGATCCTGCTTCCATACACGCATCCTCCTTTCGCTTAGCCATTCGTCCAGACATACCAGCCACCATGACCAGCATCTCTTTCCATTGACGCTCAGAATGCACGAGAAGTCAAGCAAAAAAAATTCATTCGTCGTCAGCATGTTCCTTGATAGACCTGGATAGGTCGACAACAAGTCGCAACATTTCCGCCGTTTGTCGTAAACTGTCTGAACTACCTCCCCCTTTTCTGCTGGTGAAACAAACTCCGACGAACACTCCTACCGAGAATGAAACCGCGCTCGCCACACTGACAACTTCAATCATTTCGAGAGCCCCCTTTCAAAGAATGAATTTACCGCAGAACACTGACCTAGACAAGAAATTGAAACAAAATGAAGTTTGTGCGATCTTGCCGCCAATACATGCGGATTATTTGTCACAACTAAGAATATTCCAAACTCCGGAATAATCTTGTTGTCAAATCACTTTTGTGTTACTCTTCGATAGTTGGTTCCATCAAAGCCTAGTTAGGAGATGATGAACGATGCACACCAGCACACTCAAGGTCGTTGCCAAATCAAATTGCGCGGGTCGGGATTGCCCTACAATTTACCGCAAAGATGAGGACACGGTGGTTATTCAGGGCTATAAGGCAGATGACCTTTTCCTAACTGACCTGCCGGAAGGCGAACAAGCAGTGATGATCCCGGTTTCCCTGCTTCGCGACCTGGCTATCTGACCCAAGTTTACTTGGGAGGTGTTACTCACCTCCCAAGTAAACAACATTTTATTCAATTGCATTTCTAGTAAAATTGAGGAGTGCCAGAACCATGACAGATCCTTTTCTCACCGTCAACAAGCTTGCTTTTCGATTAGAGGTCTTACCGCACTACGCTGATAATTCTTCAGGAGACTCCGCCGACCTGGAGTATTTCAAAGCCACAGGATCAGTCCCTGAGAAACACAATGAAACCTGGATTAAATTGATTGAAGCAGCAAGGAGGCGAGGAGCTACCGTCCTGCGACTACGTGCAGTCTCTGATCCATTAAGTCCCTATGAGAATTTCGAACTTAGACAAGGCTATAACGCAGGTTTGCGCGCAGGTGAACAAATTCACATCATCGAAAGATCGATATTAAGTAGACCTTTCGATTACTGGTGTTTTGATGGCGAACTGATCGAAGTAATTAAGTATGGCGACTACGGCGAACACTTAGGGTCGGACATCAGAAGAACAACCTTAGAGGACAAAATTATGCTTCGACAACATCTCGACATATTCTATCAAGCAAAATCGCCAGCTGAATACCTCACGACTTTGTGAGGTATTCGAAACTTCAATGAGTAATGCAGCACTCATTCATCTAGGATCGATGCTTCGAGATCTGCGAAGAAAGAGCGGACTCACTGGAGTTGAACTGTCGTCTCGAATTTCGTTGAGTCAAAGTGCAATTTCGAAGTTAGAAACCGGCAAAGCGAGGATTCCGGAATGGAGTCTACTTGAAAGTATTCTAGAATCACTTAGCGTCACACAAGAGGAGTATCGTCAAGTTCGACGGCAATACGAGCTTGCTCAGCTTGACCCTTCATCATATCTATATTTGATGGCACACGGGTCTGGAGCGAAGCAACAGCAGATGGCAGCGCTTGAGGCAGAGTCAACATATATACGCGATTTTCAGACAACAGTAGTTCCGGGACTTCTCCAAACACCAGCATACTCCTACGCCGTGTTCCGTGAACTCGGCTACACAGTTGAAGCTTCTTCTATCTCGACTCGAGAGCGGCAACTGCGACAAATCGTCCTGAACGACCCTCGGCGAAGATTTGAGTTCATAGCGCTCGATTCTGCACTATATTCACGCCGAGGCAAGGAACAGGACTATGTACAACAGATTGAATACCTTCTAAGTCGCATCTCAGCCAACAATATCTTTTTTCGCATACTCGATTCACGCAAAGGTGTCCCCATTCGCTTATCTAACCCTTTTGAAATCATCGACAGGCGGTTCGTTTCAGCAGAAGCAGCTATTCAAGAGATGACAACCAGTCAACCAATTGAGGTAGAATCTTACGAGCGCTTGTTTAAATCATTTTGGACGTTTTCCCTCGATGAGAAGGATTCAATTAAGTTTCTCAAATCTCTAATCTGACTATCGCGCCGGTTCGTCGCACTAAATTCAGTGCATTATAACTGTTCTTAGTTGTGGCAGCTATAGCCACAACAGTTCAAGAGCGAGTGCGTCAGGCATGGTGCACCTCCTTGCTGGTTTCGGTGTGTTCACTGGTCTGCTCACGCTGTCGGCGGTCTTCCTCCCTCATCGCGTCGAGCTGCCGGATCCATGCGCCTTCTTCGTCGTTCCACCAGGCTGGTGGGGTGCCGTCGCCGGGGTGCCAGGTATTGAGGCAGACCAGGTGGGTGCCGGCCTGGGCGAGCTGCTCGGTGACCGCGTCTGCTTCGGTGGTGGTGAGGTTGGGGGTGGGCCAGCCCGCCGTGATGACGTACTCCACTCCACCGCGCTGGCAGGCATCGAGCAGCATGCCCAGGCCGTGCTGGCGCTGCTGTCGGTCGTGGAACTCGGTGACCAGGTTGAGGCCAGTCGTGTCGGCGTAGTCCTCTACCAGCTCCCGTTGCCGGGCTAGTTCGAAGGGGTAGTGGGCGGCCCCGTAGAAGATAGCGATCGGCCCGGTACCCGTCTGGCCGTCCAGCGCGGTGGTGGGTACCGCGTCCGCACCACCATCGTCCAGCGTGGTGGCTGGCACGGCGGAGCGCACAGCCAGGTGCTTCTCCTGTGCGTTCGTTCTGGTTTGTGTTGTCATCGGTGTCCTCCTCTCGTATTCCTTATTCTCTATCTGTTGTTTTGTGTTTCTTCTCTTTCTATTGACGCTCAGATGGACGGA
>ERZ773062.113-NODE-113-length-56693-cov-24.273827_pt1 | contig 56693 bp, 46 predicted proteins | sample MGYA00580626_ERZ773062 | MGnify/ENA primary metagenome ERZ773062 (study PRJEB29015, sample SAMEA2738003) | human oral metagenome | biome: human oral; feature: human-associated habitat; material: dental | place: China | collected 2058 ... | reverse complement strand
TCGTCTACGTCGCCGAGGCCGGGGCAGACGGGGACGAACGCGTGGCCCTCGAGATCGCGACACGTCTCGCTGCGGCGACGGCATCCGCCTGCTCGGGACCCGGCACCGAAGCTCCGCTGTGGACCGTTGATACGAATTTGCGCCCGGAGGGACGCAACGGAGCGCTCGTGCGCACCGTCGAATCCTACCGACAGTACTGGGACAAGTGGGCACAAACATGGGAGTTTCAAGCGCTGCTCAAGGCGCGTGCCTGCGCGGGAGATGAAAGCGTTGGGCGAGCGTTCGAGGAGGCCGCGCAGCCCTACGTGTGGAGTGCCGCCACCCGCGAAGGATTCGTCGAGGCTGCGCGCGCGATGCGCAGACGCGTCGAAGATAACATTTCTCGTTCTCATGTCTCGCGCGAGCTAAAGCTCGGGCGCGGCGGCCTGCGCGATGTCGAGTTCACCGTCCAGCTGCTCCAGCTCGTCCACGGACGTACCGATGCCTTTTTGCGCGTGAGGTCGACGCTGGACGCGATCGACGCGCTGCGCGAGGGCGGCTACATCGCCCGCAGCGACGCGGGTCAGCTCGCCTCGTGCTATCGCTTCCTCCGAGCCGTCGAGCACCGGACCCAGTTGCCCCGCATGCGACGCACGCACCTGATTCCCGACAAGGAACGCGAACTGCGGGTGCTCGGGCGGGCGATGGGTCCGGCGCGTTTCCCTGACGCGGAGTCGATCACCTCCAGGATCGATGAGGTTCGTACGCGTGTGAGGGCTCTCCACGAAGACGTTTTCTACCGTCCGATCATCGCCGCGACGGCATCGCTGAGCGAGGACGAGGCGTCCCTGCATGCCGACGGTGCGCGTGACCGACTGGCGGCTATCGGCTATCGGGACCCGGCTGGAGCGCTCACACACATTCGCGCACTTACCCAGGGAACGAGCAGGCGTGCGGCTATTCAACGCCACCTCCTTCCGGTGTTCATCTCGTGGCTCGCCGGCGGGGCCGACCCTGACATGGGACTCCTGAACTTCCGGACTCTGTCCGAGGACATCGGAGACTCTCACTGGTACCTCGCGCTGCTACGCGATTCGGGCGTGGCCGCCCACAGGCTCACGACCATGCTCCCGAACTCTCGGTGGATCGCGCAGGCCCTCGCCAAGCGTCCTGAGGCGGTGGCCTGGCTCGACGATGACTGTGAGTTGGCCCCGCGTGAACCGCATCGGTTGGCCCGAGAGGTCGCCGCGCTCATTGATCGCCACGATGAGGCGGCGGATGCAGCGGCGAGAGTTCGTGCCGTGCGCACGCGTGAGCTCACGCGTTGCGCGATGAGTGACCTGCTCGGGGGCGTCGATCCGCGCGGACACGCCATCGCAGATGCGACCGATGCCGCGATTCTCGGCGCACTCGCCATCGCCCAACGTGAGGAAGCCCAGCGCTGGGGGCGCGAGCGGGCCCACGTCGTCTTCGTCGCGATGGGCCGCTACGGCGGACGCGAGTGTTCGTACGCCTCCGATGCCGACGTGATCGCCCTACACGAGGCCGTAGGCGGAGTCTGTGACGCTGAGGCGGCGGCCAGTGCAACCGCGATTGTTAACCGCGTGAAGAGCCTACTAGGGTCGGCGACGAGCCAGCTGGGTATCGTCGTCGACCTAGGCCTGCGCCCCGAGGGCAAGAACGGACCGATGAGCCGTACGATCGAGTCCCATCGTGAGTACGCCCAGCGCTGGGCTTCGACGTGGGAGAGGCAGGCGGCGGTGCGTGCCCGTCCGATCGGGGAGGGCCGCCTTGCTGATCGGGCCCGAGAGCTGTTCGCGGAGTTCGCCTATGGGGGAGTGAGCGAATCGGATCTGCGTGACATTCGCCTGCTGAAGGCGCGCATGGAGAACGAGCGTCTGCCGCGGGGAATCGAAGCTGCACGCCACGTCAAGCTCGGCCCGGGCGGCCTCAGCGATGTCGAGTGGACGATCCAGCTCATTCAAATGCGCGATGCGCAGCGGGTGCCGGCCCTGTGCACGCCCTCCACGACGGGCGCGATTCTGGTGGCGCGCGAGTGTGGATTGCTGGAAGCGAGCGATGCACACACACTGCTGGATGCGTGGGATATGGCCACCCGTATCCGTGCGGCAAACACCCTGGCGACGGGGCGTATGAGCGGAGTGAAACTCGACGTCTTACCCCGTGACAGCGCGGAGCTGTGTGCCGTTGCGGCGATCCTCGGGTACGGTAGCGGCGGGTTGACCGCCCTCGAAGAAGACTGGCTGCGCGCCGGACGCAAGGCGCGCGCCGTCATGGAACGACTTTTCTGGGAGCAGCAGTGAAGATTGTGCTGGTTCGGCACGGACAGACACCCGCGAATCGCCTCGGAGCGCTCGATACGGTACGCCCCGGCCTCGGGCTGACCGCCGAAGGACTACTCCAGGCCAAGCGGCTTGCGGACCGCTGGGAAGCCGAGATTGCGCTTCCTCCGACCGTTATTGCGCTGTCCGGCCTCCGCCGCACGCGCCTGACCGCGGCGCCTCTGGCTAGCGCCTACGGGTTGACCCCGCAGGTTCACCCCGGTATCCGTGAGTTGCGTTCCGGCGACCTCGAGATGGCGGCCGACCCGGGCTCTCAATCCATGTACGTGCGCACGACTCTGTCGTGGTGTGCTGGCGACCTGGACAACCGCATGCCCGGCGGTGAGAGTGGGCGCGAGGCCCTCGCCCGTTCGCTGGAGACCGTGCGTCGCGTGGGCCTGTTCGCGCGCGAGCAGGCAGGGGACGAGGCCGTCGCTGTCTTCGTCATCCACGGCGCACTCACGCGACTGCTGGCGACCTGGCTGTCGGCGGATATCGACGAAGACCTCGTCTCCAAGCACTTCATGTCCAACACGGGCACGTCCACCTTCGAGTGGGTGCCGGGCTTTAGTCCGGAGTCCGCCGACGAACTGTCGAAGGGGCTTCGTGCCCTGACCTGGAACGACCGCCCCCTCGATCAGTGGTCCTGAGAGGGTTCCTCCTCGGGCGCCACGAACGCTGACACCTCGTAGGGGAACGACCGGTAGCTGAAGTAGCCCTCCAGGTAGGAGAGGTGCTCCTCACACGCCAGCCACGTCTTCGTGCGCCCGCGGTGGATCGCAGGGTTGCGCCAGTCGATCCGATAGATCGCGGCGTTCGTGCATTCGCGCGCTGAGCAGATGCCCGAGGCGCTTTCGACTCCCAGAGCCATGGTGTCCTCCCGGTGCGGTTACGCTTGGAAGTATGCCAACCCTCGTACTCGTTCGCCACGCGCAGGCCGCCTACTCCTACCCTGACCACTCTCGACCGCTGACCGATGCGGGCCTCGACCAGGCCGCGCGCCTGGGCGGTGCTGTGGCTCGCGACGTCGGGGGCTTCGACGTGGCCGTCTGCTCGGATGCGACGCGCGCGCGGGAGACTTTCGGGCAGATCAGCCAGCGCGTTCGGGTCCGTGATGGCTGGTTTGACCGCAGCGTGTATAACGCCGACGAGGAGGACATCCTCACCTTGGCTCGCACCTTTGAGGGGGAGCGGGCGCTCATCGTTGGCCACGAGCCCACCATGTCCGGTGTCGGATACGTTCTGGCCCGTGAGGATAGTCGGGGAGAGGTAGCCCGCGGCATTCCCACCGCGACCGCTCTCATCCTCAGCTTCGACGGCGCTTGGGAGGATCTTTCTCCCGGTAGCGCCGCGTTGCGCCTTATCCTCACCCCGCCCACTCGATAATCGGGGCCATTATGGCCTTGCCTCGGCCTCGCGCCTGTGACTGTGTTTACGTTTGTCCACGTGAGGCCCGCCCGGATGCGGAAGCGGGCCGCAGGCGCGTTAGAATGTGGCGGTATCTATCCACCCAACAGGGAGAAGTGATGTCGGGACACTCTAAGTGGGCGACCACCAAGCACAAGAAGGCCGCTATTGACGCCAAGCGCGGCAAGCTCTTCGCGCGCCTCATCAAGAACATTGAGGTTGCAGCTCGCACGGGCGGTGGCGACCCCGCTGGCAACCCGACCCTGTACGACGCCATCCAGAAGGCGAAGAAGAACTCCGTTCCCGCCGACAACATCGACCGCGCCGTCAAGCGCGGCTCCGGCGCCGAGGCCGGTGGCGCCAACTACGAGACCATCATGTACGAGGGCTACGGCCCGGGCGGCGTCGCCTTCCTGGTGGAGTGTCTGACCGACAACCGCAACCGTGCCGCCTCCGACGTTCGCCTGGGCTTCACCCGCCACGGTGGCTCGCTGGCCGACCCCGGTTCGGTGTCCTACCTGTTCGCGCGTCGCGGCATCGTCGAGGTGCCCGCCACCGACGGTGTGGACGAGGAATCCATCATGATGGCCGTCCTGGACGCGGGTGCCGAAGAAGTTGAGGATGCCGGTGAGCTCTTCGTCGTCGAGTCCGACCCCAAGGACGTCGTCGCCGTGCGCAGCGCCTTGCAGGATGCCGGCATCGACTACGATTCCGCCGAAGTCCAGTTCGTCGCCTCCACCGAGGTCGAGCTCGATCTCGAGGGTGCGCTCAAGGTGAACAAACTCATCGACGCCCTTGAGGACTCCGACGACGTGCAGAACATCTACACGAACATGTCCCTGTCGGACGAGGTTCGTGCCCAGCTGGAAGAGCAGGAGTGAACATGAGCGATTCGACCGCGAAGCGCGAGGTCGGCACCCCGCGGGTCAAGCGCGGCATGGCCCAGATGCTCAAGGGCGGGGTCATCATGGACGTCGTCACCCCCGAGCAGGCGAAGATCGCCGAAGACGCGGGCGCAGTGGCCGTCATGGCTCTCGAACGCGTCCCAGCCGATATTCGCGCCCAAGGTGGCGTGGCCCGCATGTCCGACCCCGACCTGATCGAGGGCATCATCGAGGCTGTGTCCATTCCCGTGATGGCCAAGGCACGCATCGGTCACTTCGTCGAAGCGCAGGTTTTGCAGTCCCTGGGTGTCGACTACATCGACGAGTCCGAGGTTTTGACGCCCGCCGACTACACGCACCACATCGACAAGTGGAACTTCATCGTTCCCTTCGTCTGCGGTGCGACCAACCTCGGTGAGGCGCTGCGTCGTATCAACGAGGGTGCGGCCATGATCCGCTCTAAGGGTGAGGCCGGCACCGGTGACGTCTCCAACGCAACCACGCACATGCGCAAGATCCGCGACGAGATCCGTCACCTGACCTCCCTGCCCGAGGACGAGCTCTACGTCGCGGCCAAGGAACTGCAGGCACCCTACGAGCTCGTCGCCGAGGTCGCCCGTGAGGGTCGCCTCCCTGTCGTGCTGTTCACGGCCGGTGGCATCGCAACCCCCGCCGACGCTGCCATGATGATGCAGCTTGGTGCTGAGGGTGTCTTCGTCGGCTCGGGCATCTTCAAGTCCGGCGATCCCGCCAAGCGCGCGGCCGCCATCGTCAAGGCTACGACCTTCTACGACGACCCGTCCGTCATTGCCGAGGTATCGCGCGGACTGGGTGAGGCCATGGTTGGCATTAACGTTGACGACCTGCCGGTTGATCACCGCCTCGCGGAGCGCGGATGGTGACCATTGGCGTTCTCGCCCTGCAGGGCGACGTCGCAGAGCACGTGCGGGCGCTGGAAAACTCCGGCGCCCGCGCGCTGCTAGTGCGCAGGGAATCCGAACTGAACCGGGTCGATGGTCTGGTGATCCCGGGCGGCGAGTCGACGACCATGTCGAATCTACTGGTGTCTTTTGGGCTGTTTGACGCTGTTTATGAGCGCATTGCGTCGGGCATGCCCGTGTACGGCACCTGCGCGGGCATGATCATGCTCGCCTCCTCGATCCTGGACGGGCGCGAGGACCAGCGTTCTTTCGGCGGGCTCGATATTGTGGTGCGTCGTAACGCCTTCGGTCGCCAGGTTGACTCCTACGAGGAGGACCTGGACGTTGTGGGCCTTGAGGGCGGCCCCTTCCACGCCGTCTTTATCCGCGCCCCCTGGGTCGAGTCGGTGGGTGAGGGTGTTGAGGTCATCGCGCGTGCCGGAAACAGCGCAGATGGTCCGATCGTCGCGGTTCGCCACGGCAACGTCATGGCGACGTCATTCCACCCAGAGGTGGGCGGGGATCACCGTATCCACGCAATGTTCGTCGATATGGTGGCCCACGCCTGATGCGCGTGATGGGCATTGACCCGGGGCTGACGCGCTGCGGGCTTGGCGTTGTCGATGTCGATGCGTCGCGGCGCGCCTCGCTCGTGTACGTCGGCGTAGCCCGAACCGATAAGGACCTCGCTACGCACTTTCGGCTTCGCACGATCGCGGATGCGATCGATAGCGTGATTGAGCGCTACGAACCTGAGGTCGTCGCTATTGAACGCGTCTTCGCGCAGGATAACCTTCAGTCGGTCACCTCGACGATGCAGGTGATGGGCGCTGCAATGACGTGCGTCGGTCGCGCCGGTCTGCCGATGGCCGTGCACACGCCTTCCGAGGTAAAGTCCGCCGTCTCCGGCAACGGCAACGCGGATAAGGGTCAGGTACAGGCGATGGTTGCGCGCATCCTCGGACTCGCCAAGGCTCCCAAGCCTGCGGATGCCGCAGACGCGCTGGCCATTGCTATCACACACGCGTGGCGTGGGACAGGGCTGCTGGGTGCGCCGGAGGATTCTTCGGTGGCCGTCTCTCTCTCGGGTCGCCTGACCGCTCGCGGCTCCATGACGCCAGCACAAAAAGCCTGGGCCGAGGCTCAGGCCGCGCAACGCCGAACCGGTGCGGTCGATCCGAGGCGCCGACGCGGCTAGAATCGTACATATGTTCGCCTGCGTGTGTGGGCGATCGGTGAGCGAAAGGAACGCAGTGATCTCCATTCTGCGCGGCACAGTCGCGAGCGTCGGCCTCGACTACATCGATCTCCTGGTGGGAGGCATCGGCTTTCGCGTACACGTGACGCCCGCCTTCGCGCAGGGCGCTCAGCGCGACCAGGAGATGACGGTGTTCACGTCGATGATCGTGCGTGAAGACTCGATGACGCTCTACGGTTTTGACTCTGTGGATGGGCGCGACGTGTTCACGAAGCTGCTCTCGGTTTCCGGCATTGGCCCGAAGATCGCGCTAGCCGCGCTGGCGGTTTTGCATCCTGACGACCTGCGTCGTGCGGTGCGCGACCAGGACCTGGCCGCACTGCAGCGCATCCCGGGCGTGGGGAAGAAGTCGGCTCAGCGCATGGCCCTGGAGATCGGGGACAAGCTGGGCACTCCGGCAGCCCTGCCTGGCGCGCAAGCCGGACTCGCTTCCGCGCCCACCGAGGATGCCGTTGCGTCCGAGGTCAGAGCCGCCCTGGTCAGTCTCGGATGGACAGAGGCTCAGGCTGCCAAGGCGATCGAGAAGCTAGCGGGCAGTGGGCTTGGGGCTTCCGACATGCTGCGCGCGGCCCTCGTGACGCTGGGAGGCGGACGTGGCTGATCAGATGGATCCCGGATTCGACGTTGATGCGATGCGCATCGTCGCCCCCGATGCCGGAGAGCTCGAGCGTGCGGCCGAGGCGGCTCTGCGCCCCAAGAAGCTCTCGGAGTTCGTTGGCCAGCGCGTCGTGCGAGGCCAGCTGCAGCTCGTCCTTGACGCAGCTCGTATGCGTTCGGCCTGCCCCGACCATGTCCTCCTCGCAGGTCCTCCCGGATTGGGTAAGACGACGCTAGCGATGATCGTCGCGGCTGAAATGGGTACTTCTTTGCGGCTCACTTCCGGACCCGCGATTCAACACGCCGGCGATCTCGCGGCGATTTTGTCAGGCCTACAAGAAGGCGACATCCTTTTCATCGACGAGATTCACCGCCTTGCGCGCACCGCCGAAGAAATGCTGTACCTCGCGATGGAGGACTTCCGTGTCGACGTCGTCGTGGGCAAGGGGCCCGGTGCGACCTCGATCCCGCTGACCCTTCCTCCTTTTACGGTTGTCGGAGCGACGACTCGATCCGGCCTTCTGCCGGCCCCGTTGCGCGACCGCTTTGGCTTCACGGCCCATCTCGAGTTCTACGAGACGGACGAGCTGCAATCCGTGGTTACCCGCTCGGCCTCGCTGCTGGGATCGCCCATCGACGCGCAGGCCGCGCACGAGATCGCTTCGCGCTCGCGCGGAACGCCGCGAATCGCAAACCGCCTCCTGCGCCGCGTCGTCGACTACGCCCAGGTGCACGGCGATGGACAGCTCACCCTCGACGCCGCACGCGGCGCTCTCGAACTCTTTGAGGTTGACCCCTCCGGCCTGGACCGGCTCGACCGCGCGGTCCTCGAGGCCATCTGCCGCCGCTTTGCAGGCGGCCCGGTGGGCCTCACGACCCTGTCCGTGACGATCGGCGAGGAAGCAGAGACGGTCGAAACAGTCGCCGAACCGTATCTCGTGCGCGAAGGATTCCTTGTTCGCACCAACCGGGGGCGCATGGCAACCCCCAAGGCGTGGACTCACCTTGGCCTGACCCCACCCACCCCGGATGGGGCGCTCTTCGACTAGGGGAGCAAGCCTCGTGCCCCGGGCTGGCCACGGGCGCACTCGGCACTGTCAAGGAACTTCCGATGAATCCATGCGCCGCGCCACACCTTGATCACTTAGGCTAAAACCCTCCTCGGGCAGTAGACTGGCAAGGTGCGCTCGAAGCGCCTGACCGTCATCGAAAGTGAATCAGCCTTTATGAACAACTACACCCTCGTGATCCTGATCGTCGTCATGGTCGCTTTTATGTGGTGGAGCTCGACCTCCCGCAAGAAGCAGATGGCAAAGATGGAGCAGGAAAAGCGCGACCAGCTCGCCGCCGTGAAGCCCGGAGAATGGGTTCGCACCCGCGTTGGCTTCTGGGGTCGTTTTGTCGACCTCGACGGCGACATCATCGTCCTGGAGACCACCGACGGGCACGAGATGTATTGGGAGCGTGAAATGATCGCCGAGATCGGCGGCCAGCCGCCCCTCGCTGACACTGAGCAGGCGGACGCGCTCGAGACCGCCGTCGAGACCGCTGAAGAGGATGATGAGAAGGTCCTCGGACTCGACGAGCCGACCGGCACCGACGAGCAGCAGAAGTAAGTCAAGGCTGAACGGAAAGTAGAACCGTGGCATCAGATAAGCGACGCCCCGTGCGCGCGCTCGTGACCCTCGCTGTCTCCGTTGTGACGGCGTGTGCGGCACTGGCGATTGGGCACGTTACCCAGGGCGTATCCCCGTATCCCGACCTGGCCCTTGACCTGAAGGGCGGCACTCAGCTCATCCTGACCCCGACCGTGACCGGTGATGGACAGCGAGAGATCACCGAAGAGGACATCACTCAGGCGATCTCGATCATTCGCAACCGAATCGATGCCTCCGGCGTGTCCGAGTCCGAGATTTCGTCTCTGGGCAGCTCGAACATCATGGTGTCCATCCCCGGTACGCCCTCTCAGGAGCAGCTGGATCTGATTCGCTCGTCCTCCCAGATGAACTTCCGCCCCGTCCTACGCATCGGTGCGGCTCAGGGCGTCATTCAGAACCAGCAGTCCGCCCAGACGAATACGCCGCAGTCCGGAGCCCAGTCCGGCGAACAGTCCGGGACCCAGTCCGGCGAGCAGTCCGGGGCCCAGTCCGGCGCTGCGACGAACGAGGCAGCCCAGTCCGGCGTGCAGTCCACCGCCGTGGACGAGGCGACTGCACGGGGGATCGCTGATACGAACCAGGATGGCATCGTGTCCGACACCCCCGCGACCACTCCCGAGAACGCCTCGGATCTTGCGTGGGTGACTGAGCAGGTCGTGTACGACTTCCTCACGCTTGACTGCTCGGCATCCGCCGACGTCAAGCGTGTTGAAGGGGCCTCCGACAAGCCCTATGCCGCGTGTGACGACTCCGGTCAGATTAAGTACATCCTCGGCCCCGTGGCTGTGCCCGGCTCGGATCTAAAGACCGCAACCGCCGGTCTTGCGCGCAACAGCAACGGCCAGACGACCGGCCAGTGGGCCGTGTCGCTGCAGTTCAATGACGCGGGCACCGAGAAGTTCAAGGACACTTCCACGATCCTGTACGGCTATCACACCTCCGATCCTCAGGGTGGGTCGTTCTACCAGGGTCGTCCCGACCGTAACTCCTTTGCAGTCGTCCTCGATGGCACAGTCATCACCGCACCTTCGATGAACGCGATCATCCCCAACGGCCAGGCTGAGATCACCGGTAACTTCACCGCTCAGTCCGCTTCGACGCTGGCCAACCAGCTGAGCTTCGGCTCGCTGCCGCTGAACTTCGAGGTTGAGTCGGAGCAGCAGATTTCCGCGACGATCGGTACCGACCATCTGACGGTCGGTCTGTGGGCAGCCTTCATCGGCTTCCTGCTCGTTATCGTCTACCTCATCTGGCAGTACCGCGGTCTGGCGGTTATCTCGGCCGGCTCGCTCGTCGTCGCCTCGGTCATCACCTACCTGGTGATCGCCCTGTTGTCCTGGCTGATGGGTTACCGCCTGTCGCTCGCGGGTGTCGCCGGTTTGATCATGGCCATCGGCGTCACGACCGACTCGTTCATCGTCTACTTCGAACGCGTGCGCGACGAAGTGCGTGACGGACGCCCCCTGCAGGCTGCCGTCGAAGAGGGCTGGGATCGCGCCAAGCGCACGATCCTGGTCTCCGACGCCGTCAACCTGGTGGCCGCCGTGGTTCTGTACCTTCTCGCCGTCGGCGGTGTTCAGGGCTTCGCCTTCACGCTTGGCGTCACGACCGTCATCGACATCGCGGTGATCTTCCTGTTCACCCACCCGATGATGGAGCTGCTGATTCGCACCCGCTTCTTCGGCGAGGGCCACAAGCTCTCGGGCCTCGACCCTGAGCACTTGGGTGCGAAGAACTCGCTCGTCTACGCGGGACGTGGACGTGTGGTCGTGCGCGGCGAGTCCGCTTCGAAGGACAAGAAAGACGAGGTCGGGGACGGTCTGTCGATTGCTGAGCGTCGCCGTGCTGCACGTCTGGCCGCCCTAAAGGCGGAGGAAGAGGCGTCGTCGGGTGAGTCCACGGACGATGTCACGGTGGCGACCGAGGAAGAGGAGAACTGACATGATGAGTTTTGCTCAGTGGGGTAACGCCCTGTACTCGGGCGACAAGTCTTACGCCGTCGTCCCCAAACGCAAGGTCTTCGTCGGACTCGCTGCCGGCGTCCTTGTTCTCGGTTTTGCGCTCGTGGCAATCATGGGACTGAATCGTTCGATTGAGTTCACCGGCGGCTCGCAGTTCGACGTCGCTCACGTGAGTGACCAGAGTGAGTCCTTCGCATCCCGTGCGGTGAGTGCGACCGGCCTCGTCGAGGCTGCTCCTAAGGTCACGCGCGTGGGTTCCGACTCCGTGCGCATCCAGACCACCTCCCTTGACTCTGGACAGACCGCGCAGATGCGTGACGCGCTGGCGAGTGCCTACGGCGTCGATGCCACCGAGGTTCAGTCCTCCTCGATCGGCCCATCCTGGGGTTCGTCGGTCACCACGAAGGCCGCACAGTCGCTCGTTATCTTCATGGCCCTCGTCGCCCTGCTGATGACGGTGTACTTCCGCTCGTGGCGCATGGCAGCCTCGGCGCTCCTCGCCCTCCTGCACGATATCGCCGTCACCGTCGGTGTCTTCGCGATTGCGCAGGTCGAGGTCTCGCCCGCGACCGTCATCGGCTTCCTGACGATTCTGGGCTACTCGCTCTATGACACCGTCGTCGTCTTCGACAAGGTGCGTGAGCTGACCTCAGACGTCTACGAGCAGAAGCACTACACCTTCGCGGAGTACGTGAACCTCGCTGTGAACCAGACTATGGTTCGTTCGATCAACACCTCGGTTGTGGCGCTTCTCCCCGTCGGTGCGATCCTCATCATCGGTACCGCTGCCCTGGGTCCGGGTACCCTGGTGGATATCTCGCTGGCCCTGTTCATCGGCATGATTGCCGGTACCTACTCGTCGATCTTTATCGCCTCCCCGCTGCTGGTGACATTCCAGGAGCTCTCGATCAAGACTCGCGAGCACAACGCGGCGGTCGAGCACGAACGCGGCCACCGCACCGCCACTGGCGAGTCTTCCACGCCGAAGTCCGTCAAGGTGGCTCCGATCAAGCCCGGAAAGCGTCTGGGTAATGAGAACCAGCCACATAGGAAGAAGAACCATCGATGATCGGTGAGCTTGGCGATCGTATCGCCGCTCTGGTTCAGAGCAACATGCTGGAGATTCCAGATTTTCCGGAGCCCGGCGTCCTGTTCCGCGATATCACTGAGCTGTTCGCGAACGGCCCGGCTTTCAAGGAATTGGTCGAGTTGATCGGTGCCCGCTATGCGGGGCGAATCGACGCTGTCGCGGGCCTCGAGTCGCGTGGTTTCATCCTCGGAGCGCCCGTCGCCGCTGAGCTCGGCCTCGGCATGCTGACGATCCGCAAGGCCGGCAAGCTGCCCGGCCACGTGATCGGCGTGGACTACGCGCTCGAGTACGGGACTGCTCGCATGGAGATGCACCCCGAGTCCGTCCACGAGGGACAGCGCGTCCTCATCATTGACGACGTGCTCGCTACGGGCGGTACCGCGAACGCCGCGGTGAGGCTGCTGCGTCAGTGCGGAGCCTCCGTTGAGGCCGTGGCCGTTTTGCTCGAACTCGACGCGCTTGGCGGTCGCTCGGCGCTGTCGGGCATCACCGTGGAGAGCGCGCTTCACCTCTGAGTGATGCTTGTCGACAATGAGCGGGTCCTGGGATCGCCATGATCCCCGGACCCGCTTGTTCGTCGCTATCATGGGGCCATGAGCAGCGACGACATGACAACAGGCTCCGCGCTTCCCGCGGCTGGTTCCCGGGTGCGCTCCGGCCTCGTCTGGTTTGGCTCGCGTGGGCGGGCTACTATCCCTGAGATTGAGCCGCTGGTGCGCGCGCTGCGAGCGAACCATCCGAAGGCGGATATCAGCGTCGTCGAGCGCGCCTATCGCACCGCTGAGGAACATCACCGCGGGCAAATGCGCAAGTCAGGCGAACCGTATATCACCCATCCGGTTGCCGTTGCGACCATCCTTGCCGAGATGGGCATGACGACGCCGACGCTTGTCGCCGCGCTGTTGCACGACACCGTCGAGGACACCGACTATACCCTTGAACAGCTGGCAGCAGAGTACGGTGAGGCAATTGCAAACCTCGTCGACGGCGTGACCAAGCTGGACAAGGTGCACTACGGTGCCTCAGCCCAATCTGAGACGCTGCGCAAGATGCTCGTCGCGATGAGCCGTGATATTCGAGTGCTGCTCATCAAGCTGGGCGACCGCCTGCACAACGCCCGCACATGGCGCTTCGTGCCGGCTAAGTCTGCTGCCAAGAAGGCTCAGGAGACACTCGAGATTTACGCGCCGCTGGCTCACCGCCTCGGCATGAACATGGTCAAGTGGGAGCTCGAGGAGCTGTCTTTCAAGACCCTGTATCCGGAGATCTACGAGGAGATCGATCGCCTGGTCACGGAGCGCGCCCCGCAGCGCGAGGAGTATCTGCGTGACGTCATTGATCAGATCGAGGAGGATCTGCGTCGCTCGGGTACGAAGGGGACGGTGAGCGGTCGTCCGAAGAGTCACTATTCGATCTACCAAAAGATGATCGTGCGCGGAAAGGCGTTCGACGAGGTATTCGACCTGGTCGCGGTGCGCGTCCTCGTCGAATCGATCAAGGATTGCTACGGGGTTCTCGGATCGCTGCACGGGCGGTGGAACCCGATCCCGGGTCGATTCAAAGACTACATCGCGATGCCGAAGTTCAACCTGTACCAGTCGCTGCACACGACGGTCATCGGTCCCGGCGGTAAACCGGTGGAGATCCAGATCCGGACCTTCGACATGCATGAGCGCGCCGAGCACGGTGTAGCGGCGCACTGGAAGTACAAGCAGAACCCGAACGCGTCGGGCGGGGATTCTGATCGCATGAGCTCGGATGAGCAGGCGAACTGGCTGCGTGCGCTCGTGGAAATGGAACGTGAGACGGGCGACCCCGAAGAGTTCCTGGATTCGCTGCGCTACGAGATTGCCGGCGATGAAGTGTACGTGTTTACACCTAAGGGGCAGGTCATCGTGCTGCCGGCGCGCGCGACGCCCGTCGACTTTGCCTACGCTGTCCATACCGAGGTCGGACATCGCACAGTCGGGGCCAAGGTGAATGGGCGTCTCGTCTCCCTGGATACCCGACTGGAATCGGGTGAGACGGTCGAGGTCGTTACATCGAAGTCGGACAAGTCGGGACCATCTCGTGACTGGCTTGCCTTCGTCGCATCCCCGCGCGCGCGCTCGAAGATCAAGGCATGGTTCTCGAAGGAGCGTCGCGAGGAAGCCATCGAGGCCGGTAAGGAAGCGCTGGCCCGCACGATGCGCAAGCAGAACCTGCCTCTGCAGCGCCTGATGAACCACGAGTCGATCCTGTCGGTGGCGACGTCCTTCGGGTATCCGGATGTGTCCGGCCTCTACGCGGCCGTCGGCGAGGGGCATATTTCTGCCCAGAACGTCGTGACCCGACTCGTCGACAACCTGGGCGGGGGCGACGGTACCGAGGAGACGCTGTCCGAGGGCGTCACGCCGGGCTCGCAGAAGCCTCGCTCGGAGGCCTCTGGGGATGCCGCGATCACAGTCGCGGGCCTGAGTCCAAATGACATCTGGGTGAAGCTGGCTAAGTGTTGCACGCCTGTTCCCGGTGATGACATCGTCGGTTTCATTACGAGAGGACAGGGAGTCTCGGTTCACCGAAGCACGTGTGCAAACGCTGTGCGCCTCGCGCAGCTGCAGCCCGAGCGTTTCGTCGATGTCTCGTGGAACGAGAAGGGGCTGGGATCCCCCTTCCGCGTGCAGATCGAGGTGCGTGCCCTTGATCGCGGTGGTCTGCTCTCCGATCTGACACGTGTCCTGTCCGACTACCGCGTCAACATTCTCGCCGCAGCCCTCAAGACCGACGGCGACCAGGTCGTATCGGGCAACTTCTCCTTCGAGCTTGCCGACCTCGGTCATCTCAACGCGGTCCTGTCAGCCCTGCGTCGGGTCGACGGTGTCTTTGAGGCAGTGCGCATCGGAGCTGACTCATAGACGAGGCGGGGGGAGGCTGCAGCGATCAGCGGGAAAAGGGTGTTACATCCGTCCCCTTTTGTGGGCTGAGCTTTCACCTCCTCGTTAGATGTGACACACTAGACTTGTGTGTCACATCGGCACGCACCCGCGCCGGGCGTAAGCCCTCGTCTCAGAAGGAATATCGTGACCACGACGCCGATTCCGAATAATGAAGCCGCTCCCGAATCTGCCGCCTCGACGTCTGAGGAGGCCGTTGCCTCGACGATGATCGCAGCGTCCGAGGTGCCCGAGCACCCCTTCGCCCGCATTGGCGAAGACGGGACTGTCTATGTCAAGGATGGAGACGAGGAGCGCGTCATCGGCGGCTTCCCCGAGGGTATTCCCGCCTCTCCCTACGCCCTTTACGAGCGTCGGTACGCCGACCTTGCGGCCACGATCAAGCTGTTCGAGGATCGCCTGGCCACCCTGAGCCCGCGCGACATCGATCAGACGCTTGCGACGCTGCGTGAGCAGGTTGTTTCGCCCAACGTTATCGGCGACATCCCGGCGCTGCGCGAGCGCGTCGCGGCCGTTGCGAAGGCCGGCGAGGAACGCAAGGAAATCGCGCGCGAAGAGCGCAAGGCTGCGAAGGCTCAGGCTCTCGCCGAGCGCACCTCCGTTGTCGAGCGCGCGGAGTCGATCGTTGCGCAGGATCCCGCAAAGACCCACTGGAAGCAGTCCGGACAGACGCTGCGCGATCTGCTTGACGAGTGGAAGAATCTTCAGCGTCGCGGTCCCCGACTGGAGAAGGCCGTGGAGGACGAGCTGTGGAAGCGCTTCTCCTCTGCTCGCACGCAGTTCGATCGTCACCGTCGCCAGTACTTCTCCCAGCTCGATCAGGCTCAGTCTGAGGCCAAGCGTGTGAAGGAAGCTCTCATTGCCGAGGCTGAGGCCCTGTCCTCGTCCGAGGATTGGTCGCGCACGTCCGGTGCTTACCGTGAACTCATGAACCGCTGGAAGGCCGCCCCCCGCGCGTCCCGCAGGGAAGACGATGCCCTGTGGGCTCGCTTCCGCGCCGCCCAGCAGGTCTTCTTCGACGCACGTCGTGCCAAGGACGAAGCCACTGACGCCGAGTATCGCGAGAACCTCGTCGCGAAGGAAGCGATCCTCGTGGACGCCGAGGCGATCCTGCCGGTCACCGATATCGATCGTGCCAAGGCTCAGCTGCGCCAGATTCAGGACCGCTGGGAAGATGTTGGTCGCGTGCCGTCCTCCGACCTACACCGCATCGAGGGCCGCCTGCGTGCCGTTGAGGCCGCGGTCCGTGACGCTGAGGAGAAGGAATGGCGCCGCACCAACCCGGAGACACGCGCCCGCGCGGCCGGTATGGTCGGTCAGCTCGAAGAGCAGATCGCTCAGCTTGAGCGTTCCCTCGCCGAGGCTGAGTCCAAGGGCGACGACAAGGCTGCCAAGAGCGTGCGCGAGACCCTTGAGACCAAGCGTGCCTGGCTCGCGCAGATCTCCTCGTCCATGGAGTGACATGCGGCTTCACGTGATTCCGTCGCCTTTCTACGCGGCGAACGGGCTTGTGCTCGTCCCTTCCGGGGCGGGCACAGCCCTTGTTGTCGATCCCTCCGCCGGCATTCAGCACCTGATCCGCGAGGTCCTCGGGCTTGAGGGCGTGAGTGTCGGCGCGGTGCTGCTCACTCACGGGCACCCCGACCACGTCTGGGATGCCGCTGAGGTCTCCACGTGGGGACCCGATGGTGCCACCGTCCCCGTGTACGTGCCCGGACCCGACATGTATCGTATGGATGACCCGGCTTCGTTCCTGCCGATGCCGCTGCCGGACTTCGTCGGCGACTGGGTGAAGCCCACCGACTTGCGCGAGGCGCCCAGCGATTCCTTCGAGGTAGTCCCGGGCCTGTGGTTGCGCATGGTCCCGGCTCCTGGCCACACGGAAGGATCTGCAGTCTTCCTGGGTGAGAACCCTCTGGACATTCGTGTGAACAATCAATCCTTCTACTCGTCGAGCGAGCCGGTTCCGTGGGCGATGAGCGCGGACGTGCTCTTCAAGGACAGCGTTGGGCGCACCGACCTGCCAGGCGGTGATGAAACGCAAATGCGTCACTCGCTGCGTACCATTTCTAACGCTCTTGACCCGCGCACAGTCCTTGTTCCCGGTCACGGGCCGGCGACGACGCTGAGCGATGAGATAACCTCGAATCAGTATTTGATCCGCGCACGCCGTATCGGCTAACGCCCGACCTTCCTCACAGAAAGAACGCTTCATGGTTCGCACGTCCCTGTCAGGTTTTCCCGAATGGCTCCCCGAGGGGCGCATCATCGAGATGCACGTCCTCGACGAGCTGCGGCGCGTGTTTGAATTGCATGGCTTCGCGGGTATCGAAACCCGTGCGGTCGAGACCCTGGAACAGCTGGAGGCGAAGGGCGAAACCTCCAAGGAGATCTACGTGCTCGACCGCCTGCAGGCCCTCAAGGCGGCTGAGTCGGGGGCGCGTGCTCCCAAGGACAAGGGTATGGGGCTGCACTTCGATCTGACGGTGCCTTTCGCGCGTTACGTCGTGGAGAATGCCAACGAACTGGATTTCCCCTTCAAGCGCTATCAGATCCAGAAAGTCTGGCGTGGTGAGCGTCCCCAGGATGGTCGTTTCCGTGAGTTCACGCAGGCGGACATCGACGTCGTCGGTAGCGGCGAGCTCCCCTTCCACTTTGAGGTCGACCTGCCGCTCGTGATGGCTGAGGCCCTCAACAACCTGCCGATCCCTCCCGTTCGCGTGCTCGTCAATAACCGCAAGGTCGTCGAGGGGGTGTGTGACTCCCTGGGTGTGACCGACGTCGAAGGTGCCCTGCGTGGCCTTGACAAGATTGACAAGATCGGACCTGAGGGCGTGGCCGCAGAGCTCGCCCAGTCCGGCATTAGCGGTGATCAGGCCTCCGTCCTGTTGCGTATGGCGCAGGTCCGCTCCTGTGACTCGGCTGAGATTCGTCAGCGCCTGGCTGACCTCGGTGTGAGCGGCGAGCTGCTCGAAGAGGGGCTGCGTGAGCTGACCGAGTTGCTTGATACGGCGAACAAGCGCATGCCCGGAGTCGTCGTCGCAGACCTGAAGATCGCGCGCGGCCTCGACTACTACACGGGTAGCGTCTACGAGTCCGAGATCGAAGGCCATGAGGACCTGGGGTCGATCTGCTCGGGTGGCCGCTATGACTCTCTCGCGAAGGACGGCAAGCGCACCTACCCGGGCGTGGGTCTGTCGATTGGTGTCTCGCGCCTCGTGTCGCGCATGATTTCCACGCCGATGGTCAAGGCGTCACGCAAGGTGCCCACGGCGGTCGTCGTCGCGGTCATCACCGAGGACCAGCGCGAGCGTTCCGAGGCGATTGCGGCAGCGCTGCGCGCACGTGGGATTTCAACGGACGTCGCACCGAGCGCCGCCAAGTTCGGCAAGCAGATCAAGTTCGCTGACAAGCGTGGCATTCCCTTCGTCTGGTTCCCCGGTGATGATAGGGCGGCGGACACGGTCAAGGACATTCGCACCGGAGAGCAGGTGGAGGCCGATCCGGCGACCTGGACGATTCCGGCCTCAGACGCGGTCGCCTCCGTCGAGAGGGTGACGGACTGAGTGCCGCTCACGTCGGTTGAGTCGGCCCGCGCATTGGCGGACGCCCTTGAGCAGTCCCTGGAGGCGATGCCCCTGGGGAGTCGCGGTGACGCCGAACGCGCGCTGCGTCGCCTGCAAGACATCGTGCTCCCGCGACTGGAGGACGCCGACGCGCCGTTGCTGGTCGTCGTTGGCGGTTCGACGGGGTCGGGTAAATCGACTCTCGTCAATTCCTTGCTGGGGCGAAATGTGAGTCGTGCCGGGGCGGTGCGTCCGACGACGCGTCGGCCCGTCCTGGTGTGCTCGCAGGAGTCGCGCGCGTGGTTCATGTCCGATCGGGTGTTGCCCCGTCTGGCTAAGCACGCTGGCGAGGGCGGAGAGAGTCTTGACGCCATCACTATTGCGGTTGATGACACGCTGTGGTCGGGCGTCGGCATCCTGGACGCACCGGATATTGACTCAGTGGAGGATGGCAACCGTCGCCTTGCCGCGGAGCTCCTCGACGGCGCGGACCTGTGGGTGTTCGTCACGAGCGCGGCACGCTACGCGGATGCCGTTGCCTGGAAGCACCTGGAGGATGCGGCGAGCCGCGGATTGCGAGTCGCGATCGTCCTCAATCGCGTGCCAGCAGGGGCAGGGCAGGAGATTTCCGCCGACCTCGCAGCGCTCGCGCAGCGCCGAGGCTTGGGCGATGTCCCGATCATGACGATCGATGAGCAACCCCTCACCGATGGCCGTTTGCCCATCGACGCGGTGGCTCCCGTTGGCTCGTTCTTGGAGTCGATCGGTCAAGATGCCGCGCAGCGTGCTGCCATCGTTCGCCGTTCACTTGCGGGAGCTGTGTCGGCGTCATTGGGGGAGTCGCTCAGCGCTCTCGACGGTGCCCGCGAGCATAATCGCGCGTTTAAGCAAGCCATTGACGGGATTGAGCGGACCGTCGCGTCGTGCGCGCGGGAGGTCGCGTCCTCATCAAGCGACGACGTCCTGCGCGGGGAAGTGAGCGCACGTATCGCCGAGGTGCTCGGTTCGTGGGATATGACGCGTACGATCTCTCGTTTCATGTCGGGACTGGGCGCTCGGGTGATGGGTGCTCTGCGCGGCGAGGCGGCGCCGGACATTCAGGTACAGCGGGACCTGACGGGCGGCTTGGCGGCTCGTCTAGCCGACCAGTATCACCGGGCGTGGGATGAGGCTCTGCGTGCCGCTCGCCCGGTTCTTGGAGGCGATCAGCTGCCGGATCCGCTTCTCGATGCGGACGAGGCGTCGCAGCGCGCGCGGTGTACCGCCCAGGAATGGACAGCCGAGGTCACTGAAATTATTCGTGCGCAGGCCGAGTCTTCGCACGTGAGCGGCAGGCTTCTGGCCGGAGGAATCAACGTCGTCACGGTCTCTTTGATGGTCAGCGTGTTCGCGATGACCGGTGGGCTGACAGGCCTCGAGGTCGGCGTCGCGGGCGCATCGGCTGCGCTCTCGCAGACGGTTCTGGAGTCCTTCTTCGGGGAGCGTACCGTCCGCTCTCTCGCTCAGCAGGCGCGTGACGCGCTGGAGAGCAGCGCGCTGTCGTCCCTGCAGGGCGTTGTGGCACCCGTGTTTGCTCTGTTGGATCGTTCCGACGAAGGCGTACGCCTGGATGCGCTGGATAAGGCGTTGGGTGAGGCTCGGGAGGTCCTCGCATGAGGCGTTCGAAGGGCACGGTCGCATCGGCGGCCTCGGAACTCAACGAGATATGCGCGCTGGCGGCCCCAGATATTGATGACGCAACCTTGTCTCAGGTTCAGCAGCTGATCGACGTCACCTCGGAGCGTAGCGAGATCGACCCAACGTGGTGTGTCATCGGCATGCTCGGAGGGACGGGTGCAGGCAAGTCTTCGCTGGTGAACGCGTTGAGCGGGGCAGAAGTCGTGACCGCCGGTGTCCGTCGCCCGACGACGAACGAGGCGTGTGCGGTCCTTCCTGCGGGCCGTGCGCCCCGTGAGCTCCTCGGGTGGCTGGGCGTCGCGCGGCGCGTGGAAGCACCGAAGGCTCTGCCCGGTGACACGGTGGTCATCGACCTGCCTGACATCGACTCGATTGAGGTGAGCCACGCTGAGATCGCCGATCGCCTCGCCTCTCGCGTGGATGCGCTCGTGGTCGTTGTCAATCCGCAGAAGTATGCGGATGCACGGCTTCACGACGAGTGGCTCTCTCGTCTTCGTTCCTCCCATGCGTCGGTGACCGTCGTGCTCACGCACATCGATACGGTTGCCCCGGCCGAGAGAGAATCGATCGAGCGGGATCTGCGTCGCCTTCTCTCTGCACGCGGCATGAGCACCGCGACGGTGCTGTGCGTGTCGTCGGCGACCGGCGAAGGAGTGCCTGGCCTCGCCAAGCATCTCTCCAAGGAGGCGGAACGCGTGTCGCGTCAGGCAGCGAGGGCTCGCCAAGCCCTGCGTGAGGCGGCGCTGCTGATTCGTGATGCGGTCGGTCTGGAAGGCGCGGTGCGCGGGATCGAAACGGAGGGCATGGCGTCCGAACTGTGCGTCGCCGCCGCAGACCTTGCGGGTGCGCCGATCATTGCCGAGGCCGTGGCCGGCTCGACGATGCGTGCAGGTAGGCGTGCGGGTGGATGGCTGCCGTTGCGATGGATCGCGCGGATGGGGGTGGATCCGTTGCGACGGCTACACCTGGACGATGAGTCTCGCTCCGAAGGCGCGACGACACCGACGCTGCCGACGCCGTCCTCGTCGGACGAGGCCTCTTTCGTCAATGATGTGCGCCGCGAGGTGGGGGAGCGTTCCCAGGGGCGGCCGGCGGCGTGGCGGGGTCGCTTGGTTGAACGCGCACTCCAAGGTGCGCGAGACGTTCCGGCTGCCGCTCGCCGCGAGGTCGGTGGGCACGTTCGGGTGGTGACGGGTGCTCCGTCGACGAGTCGTCTCCTGGGAGGAGTGCAGCTGCTCGCGTGGGCGGTATGCCTGGTGGGAGCCGCGTGGATAGGCCTCGTTCACGCCGGACGAGCGGTGCTGATCGACTGGGAGGTTCCGGCGCTCGGTCCGGTTCCCGCCCCGACTGCGCTCGTTGGCATCTCACTCGCGGTGACCGTGCTCCTTGCCGGCACTAACCGGGGCGTGTGCCGATGGGCCGCTGGGCGTCGCCATCGCGCGGTCATGCGCGATCTGAGGGGACTGTGCCTCGACGAGGTCGAGCGCCTCGTCGTCGCGCCGGTGCGAGCCGAAGACAATCGGCAGGTGACGATCGCCTCTTTTATTGCGCGCCTGCGCCTGTGATCGGCCTGACGGTTGTGTCAGTGTCGCGCTCGTAGAACAGTGAGTTCGCCGACCACGCGCTCCGTGCCCCCGGTATGGCGAGTAAGCTGAAGGTAGCGATGAGGCGCTGCCCCTTGTTATGGTGCCCGCGGGACGCGGGATTTGTTGTTATGGGTGAGGCCGCGCCGAGGAGCCGAGTAGGCCCACCCCGATGGTTTTGCTACCCACATGCAACATGCAAGGAACAACTATGCCCTCTGAGGACTACATGGAAGACGCCCGCGACGAGCGTGACGACATCGGTGACGCCGATGAGAGCCTCGGCCTCGTCGATGACACCGGCGCAGACATCGATGCATCCGCCGAGGAGCTGGAAGAAGACACCGTCACCTTCGCAAGCCTCGGTCTGCCCGAGGAGATCCTTGCGGCCGTGACCGACATGGGATTTCGTGTTCCCACACCTATTCAGGCAGCCGCCATCCCGCCTCTGCTGGAACTACGCGACGTCGTCGGCATCGCCCAGACGGGCACCGGCAAGACCGCTGCCTTTGGCCTGCCGCTGCTGGCGATCGTTGACGCGGATGAACGCGATGTTCAGGCCCTCGTCCTGGCTCCCACCCGCGAGCTCGCGATGCAGAGCGCCCAGGCGATTGAGGACTTCGCGGCGCGCACCGCTCGACTCGATGTCGTCCCCGTGTACGGTGGCTCGCCCTACGGCCCGCAGATCGGTGCCCTCAAGCGCGGAGCCCAGGTTGTCGTCGGCACGCCCGGTCGCGTCATCGATCTCATCGACAAGGGTGCCCTGGACCTGTCCAACGTGCGCATGCTGGTCCTCGATGAGGCCGACGAGATGCTGCGCATGGGATTTGCTGAGGACGTGGAGACGATCGCGTCGAGCGCCCCGGATGATCGCCTGACGGCCCTGTTCAGCGCTACGATGCCTGCCGCCATCGAGAAGGTTGCCCGAGAGCACCTGAAGAATCCGGTCAAGGTCGCGGTCTCCACCGAGTCTTCCACGGTCGATACGATTCACCAGACCTACGCGGTCGTGCCCTATAAGCACAAGATCGGTGCACTCTCGCGCGTGCTCGCCACGCGAGCCCAGCACATCAAGGAGGGCCAGGAAGCAGCCGACGCTGCCATCGTGTTCGTGCGTACCCGCGCCGATGTCGAAGAGGTGTCCCTGGAGCTGTCGGGGCGTGGATTCCGCGCCGCCGGCATCTCCGGCGACGTTGCCCAGACCGAGCGAGAACGCATGGTGGAGCGCCTAAAGAATGGCTCGCTCGACGTGCTGGTCGCGACCGACGTGGCTGCACGAGGCCTTGACGTTGAACGTATCTCGCTCGTCGTCAACTTCGATGTTCCGCGTGAGCCGGAAGCCTACGTTCACCGTATCGGACGTACGGGTCGCGCGGGCCGCGAGGGCCGCGCGCTTACCTTCTTCACCCCGCGCGAGCACGGACGTCTGCGTCGCATCGAGAAGCTGACTGGCACCGAGATGGAAGAGGTCGAGATTCCCTCGCCCGCAGCCGTCTCCGAGTTCCGCGCCAGTCGCCTGCTTGAGGGCCTGTCTGCTCGCATCGAGCGCGGCCGTCTGGACATGTACAAGCGCCTGCTCGCCGACCTGGGCGATGAGATCTCCGTCGAGGACATTGCCGCCGCTCTGATGGCTACCGCCGTCGGCGACGAAGGACCGGCTCCGCGCGTCGAGAAGGATCGCCGCGGCAACGGCAAGATCCGCCGCGAGGAGAAGCTGGACGAGTCCGGCGAGTTCGTCGGTGCCTCCTTCGAGGCAGGCCGTGACAAGGATCGTCCGCTGAAGGGCGGTGCGAGTGGTGCTCGTCGTCGTGGTGGCGGCCGTGCGGCTCCCGGTGCCGGCACTCGCTACCGCATCGAGGTCGGCAAGAAGGACCGCGTCAAGCCCGGTTCCATCGTCGGCGCCATTGCCGGTGAGGGCGGCATTGACGGTCGCGACATTGGCAACATTGAAATCTACCCGACCTTTTCTCTGGTGGACATCACCGCCGACCTGTCCGGTGAACAGCTGTCGCGCATCTCCAAGGGATACGTGTCCGGCCGCCAGCTGCGCATCCGCGTGGACGAGGGCCCCGGCGCGCGTTCGCACGGCGACCGCAGTGGTTTCGAGCGCCGTGACTTTGATCGCGATAACCGAGGCCGCGGTGGCTACGGCGATCGGGAGGGCCGCTTCGGTGAGCGCGACGAGAAGCGCCCGCATCGCTTTGAGAAAGGCGACGGATCGCGTCCTCACCGCAGCGTTCGTACCGAACGCTGGGAGAAGGACATCAAGCGCACGCGTCGTGAGCGCGATGGCGGCCGCGATGGCGGCTGGGACCGCGATGGTGGCCGTGACGGCGGACGACGCCACTTCGGCAAGCGTCGTTACGACGACTGAGCGGCACTCGCCGAATCCGTGGGGTGCTCCGGTGATGGACGTAGTCGCCGAACGGTGACGACCGTGACGATGGCGAGCGCAGCAGCGATCACCCAATAGGGAGCGTAGGCCGCCCCGCCCGTTCGGGCGGTGGCGGCCCACGCGCTCATGGCCACCGACACGAGAGCAAGCTCGAGAGCCGGGCCTGCGGAATCAGCGACCTGAAGCCACGAAGCGACGCGCCCATGCTTGGCTTCGGGCGTGACCTCGAGAGCCATGACGGATAGGGGAGCGTGGAGGAGGCCCATGCCGAGGCCGACTAGCATCCAGCCGATCAGAGCCACCCACCCGGGAATAGCTGGAATCAGGAGTGCCCCGACCGGGATCGCGCCGATTGCCATCAGCGAGCCCCCAAGGACGGGAAGGCGGCGGCGCCAGAGCGGATCATGCGCGCGTGCCTGAGCCACCGACCCCACCGACCACGTGAGCGAGCCGAGCGTGACCCACCAGGCGGAGGATGACTCGGACCAGGAGTGCACCCGCTGCAGGACCAGCGGAATCATGACGCTGAGACCCACCTGTGCCGACATAGCGCACAAGCGCGCGAGGATCGCCGAGGGCATTCCGGGGCGCGAGCGGAACGTACCGCGTGGCAAGAGCCGGGGTAGTGCCCACGCCGTGAGCGCAGCTCCGAGGGCGAACACCCCGAGCTGAGAGAGCGGGGCCCGAAGAGCACCCGCGAGCTGCAAGAGAAAGACGCCCAATCCTGCTAGCATCGCGTCGCGTGCCAGCGAGGCCAGGCGAGATGCCTTTCTGGCCTTACTCGCGGGCACCGTGCGCAGCACGTAGACCACCGGCACGGCGGCGATCACGACGAAGATTGGCACGACACCGAACACGTAGCGCCATCCCCAGATCTGCGTGACGTGGCCAGCGATTGCGGGGCCGACAAGGGAAGGCAACACCCAGGCCAGCGAGAAAGATGCGAAGAACGAGGGGCGGTGGCGCGGGGATGCAACCGAACCGATGAGGACGTAGAGAGGGACGATGAGCAGGCCTCCTCCGAGTCCCTGCATCGCGCGCCCCGCGACAAAGACGACGACGTTGGGCCCCACGGCTGAGATGACGAGCCCCACTGCGAAGAGCAGCATGCCGACAAAAAGGACGATGCGCGGCCCCTTCCAATCCGCTAGGGCCCCGGCGACCACCGTCGCGCACAGCTGCGCCGCCATCGCAGAGCCTGCAGCGATCGGATACCAGGAGGCTGCATCGTAGGACGCGACGACCGCGGGCATGATCGTCGTGGCTGCCAGCTCCTCGAATGCGACGAGCGTGATCAGGAGGACGGAACCGATCGCCAATCCGATTTCGGCGGGCGTCCACGAGGCGGATGAGGAAGAAGATGCATCGGCGGGCATGTTGACTATCCTACTCGCGGCTGGCGTGACTCTTCGGGAGGCAGGCGTACAATGACTCTGCCGCCGCCTGTCTCGCGGATGGTAACTACGAAAGGAATCACAGTGCTTCGCACTCACAACATTGGAACCCTCGGCACCGACCTGGTCGGTCAGACCGTGACGCTCACCGGTTGGGTGGATCGTCGTCGTGACCACGGTGGCGTGGCCTTCATTGATCTTCGCGACGCCTCCGGTATCGCCCAGGTCGTTGTCCGTGACGAACGTGTCGCTCACGAGCTGCGCTCCGAGTTCGTCCTGAAGGTCACGGGCGAGGTTGCGGCCCGCCCCGACGGCAACGAGAACCCCCACCTGGCCACCGGCGCCATCGAGGTCATGGGCGATGACATTGAAATCCTCAATACCAGCGCGCCCCTGCCCTTCCAGGTCTCCTCCAATGCTGAAGATTCCGGCAACGTGGGTGAGGAAACACGCCTGAAGTACCGCTACCTCGACCTGCGTCGTGAGCCCGAGCAGTACGCGATCCGCCTGCGCTCGAAGGTCTCCCGTGCCGCCCGTGAGGCGCTCTACGCCCGCGACTTCGTCGAGATCGAGACCCCGACCCTGACCCGTTCGACCCCCGAGGGCGCGCGCGACTTCATCGTCCCCGCCCGACTGTCGCCCGGCTCCTGGTATGCCCTGCCCCAGTCACCCCAGCTCTTCAAGCAGCTGCTCATGGTGGCCGGCATGGAACGCTACTTCCAGATCGCGCGCTGCTACCGCGACGAGGACTTCCGCGCCGACCGTCAGCCCGAGTTCACCCAGCTCGACATCGAGATGAGCTTCGTGGACCAGGATGACGTCATCGAGGTGGCCGAGGACGTCCTGAAGAACGTGTGGGCTCTCATCGGCTACGACCTGTCCACGCCGATCCCGCGCATGACCTACAAGGATGCGATGGAGCGCTTCGGCTCCGACAAGCCCGACCTGCGTTTTGGCCTGGAGCTGACCGATCTGACCGAGTACTTCAAGGACACCACCTTCCGTGTGTTCCAGGCTCCCTACGTGGGTGCCGTCGTCATGCCCGGTGGCGGCTCGCAGCCGCGCCGCACCTTCGACAAGTGGCAGGAATGGGCCAAGGCGCGCGGTGCCAAGGGCCTGGCCTACGTCACGGTTGCCGAGGATGGCACGCTGGGCGGCCCCGTCGCCAAGAACATCACCGAGGCCGAGCGCGAGGGGCTGGCAGCAGCCACCGGCGCCAATCCCGGCGACTGCATCTTCTTCGCTGCCGGCAAGCCCACCCCCTCGCGTGAGCTGCTCGGCGCTGCTCGCCTCGAGATTGGCAGGCGCTGCGACCTCATCGATCCCGATGCCTGGGCCTTCACTTGGGTTGTCGATGCGCCGCTCTTCAAGCCCACCGGCGACGCCGAGGCCGAGGGTGACGTCGCGCTTGGCCATAGCGCATGGACGGCCGTCCATCACGCCTTCACCTCGCCCAAGCCAGAATGGGTTGACTCCTTCGATAAGGATCCGGGAAACGCGCTGGCCTACGCCTACGACATCGTCTGCAATGGCAACGAGATCGGCGGCGGCTCCATCCGTATTCACCGCCGCGACATCCAGAACCGGGTGTTCAACGTGATGGGTATCGGCGAGGAGGAAGCGCAGACGCAGTTCGGCTTCCTGCTGGACGCCTTCAAGTACGGTGCCCCGCCGCACGGCGGCGTCGCCTTCGGTTGGGACCGCATCGTCTCACTGCTGACGAAGTCCGATTCCATCCGCGACGTGATCGCCTTCCCGAAGTCCGGCGGCGGTTTCGACCCGCTAACCGAGGCCCCGGCCCCGATTACGCCCGCGCAGCGTAAGGAAGCCGGCGTCGACGCGAAGCCGAAGAAGCGCGGTGAGGAGGCCTCCGAGGAATCCGAGAAGTGATTCCTTCGCCGTGACCTTGTCCACGGAACCCCCATCGGTTACCGACCGGTGGGGGTTTCGTGCACAATGGGTACATGTCGTACGTCGAGATGCACCCCGAGAATCCGCAGGCACGTTTGGTCAACACGGTCGTTGACCTGCTCGAGCGCGGTGGCACGATCGCATTGCCCACCGACTCCGGCTACGCGATCGCCACGAAGGCCGGCAACAAGTCGGGTATGGACACGATCCGTGCGATCCGTAAGCTCGATGACAAGCACAACTTTTCTCTGCTGTGTCACTCCTTTGCGCAGCTCGGCGAGCTCGTGATCATCGATAACCACGAGTTCCGCACCATGAAGGCACTCACGCCCGGTCCCTACACGTTTATTCTGCGGGGGACCAAGGAGGTTCCGCGCATCATGCTGAACAAGAAGAAGCACACGGTGGGCGTGCGTATTCCGGATCACGTGATCACGCAGGCGATTGTCGCGGCGCTCGGTGAACCCCTGGCTTGTTCGACGCTCATCATGCCGGGCGAGGATGAGCCCTTGACCGACGGCTTTGACGTGGATGATCGCATCGGCCACCTGGTTGACCTCGTCGTCGTGGGGCCCGTGGGCGTAGCCGAGCCGACCACGGTCATCGACTTCGCCGGCGGAGACGCCGTCGTTGCGCGCGTGGGCGCCGGCGACGTCTCGCTCTTCGACTGAGCGCGTGGCCTTCGAGCAGACGTCTTTTTCGCGCACCGGTTTTTGTCGGCTGCGCTGGGAGGCGTCAGACGGTATTTATCGTTATGCCGACGGGCTCCCGATCGTCGGACCGCGCCTTGTCATTGATGGGGTCGACGCTGTTCGCGTGACTTTCCAATGGGGCGCCCAGGCCGCGGCTGACTGCTACGTCGTCCTGAACACGATCACGGATCGGGCGCGCGAGCACCTCGACGACTTTTGCATGTCGATAGGGCCTGGGCGGTCGGACGCTCGGGCGCTCGTGTGTGCTCTTCCCGCGGATGCGATCCTCAGCTACCAGAAGGTGATCGTCGGGCCGTCGGGCCTCGACCCCAGCGTGGGTACGGACATGGGGGAGTGGATCCGATTCCTCAAGGATGCTCGCCCCGATTCGTCGAATCCGCTCAGGGTCGTGAATGGGCGCGGTGCCGCAGCCTCACTCTTTGTTGGGCCCGACGCGCGGGTGGTGTGGCCGTCGCAGGATCTGTCTGCTCCCGAGATGCGTGCGGCGCGTGAACAGAACATCGCTGCGGATGTGAGCGCGCGGCTCTCTGTTGCGCGCCAGCATGATGTGATCGTTCATGACGGCGACGCGGATCCGACGTGTACGCTCATCCTCTTCGATGGCGAGATCTGGCGGGGTAACTGCGTTGGCTGGTTGACGCGGCGCTATCCCGGCCTGCGCGTCGTGACGATCGACGCCGGAGATCTGGGCGTGCGCGAGGCGGAGTTGACCGACGTGGACAGTGTCGTGGCGCTGCTACGGGCAGTGTGCGACGAGACTGGGGTGGGGCCCGTGATGGTCGCGGGCCAGTCCTACGGCGGTCTGGCTGTGTTGGAAGCGGCGCTGCGCAGTGATCTTTCCCTCGATTGTGCGGTCGCCCAGTCTCCGTCCCTGTGGTGGGGAGGAGAGCAACGAGGAGTTGGCGAAGGGACGCTGATGGGCGACCTTCGCACCGGGAGCGTCAGGCCGCGCAGGGATGTGCACCTACGTCTACAGGTGGGGACGCTGGAACAGACGATGCGACCCGTTGTGGATGACTGCGCGCAGCTCCTGCAGGGCCTGGGAGCAGCCGTTGAGGTCGACCACTATCGCAGTGGCCACGACGTGGCATGGTGGCGTGAGGGTCTTGTGCGGGCCCTCGATGAATGGTGGGCTCGCCCATGACGACCATTAGTGAGACAACCATAGCCCCAGCCAGGTCTTTAGGTTAGGCTTACCTATGCCAGTTAACCTATCGACTGAATTGAGGCACTCGTGCACCTGTCGACGCGAATTCGCGCCATCGTCGGCGTCGCTCTGACCGCTCTCGCCCTGGGGGCATGCTCGTCCAACCAGCCCGCCCCGGCCTCGTCCCCCGAGGCCTCCGCGACCTCCGAAGCCTCCGCGACGCGCACCGTCACCGATGCCTCCGGCCAGGACATTACACTCCCGTCTCACCCGAGCCGCGTCGTCACGCTCTCTGAGCCAACGACCGACAACGCGCTCGCCCTGGGCGTGACCCCGATCGGTGTCGTCTCCGGCCGCGGCCAGCAGACGGTCCCCAACTATCTCGTTGCACGCGCGGGCGATATCCCGATCCTGGGCTCCATTGGCACTCCCAACCTTGAGGCCATCGGTGCGGCACACCCGGATCTCATCCTCGTCGACGGCACATCGGTGAAGAACAATGACACCGAGACCCTGAATGCACTGTCCCAGATCGCACCCGTCTTCTTCACGACTCAAAAGGGCGGCGACTGGCGCGAGACCTTCACTCTGACGGCCGATGCGCTCGGCGTTGCTGACCAGGCTGCGGCCAAGCTCGCCGAATTCGACCAGCATGTGGCGTCCGTGAGTGCACGCCTGAAGGACGCCGGCTACCTCGATCAGACCTACTCGGTCGTGCGTTGGCAGGGTGACAGCGCTGGCCTCATCCTCAAGGAGCTGCCCGCCGGTCAGGCCCTCTCCGCGCTCGGCATGAAGCGCCCCGCAAACCAGGACCGTGACGGTGAAGGCCACTCGGAGCCGGTCTCCCTCGAGAACATCGACCAGATCGACGCGGACTGGATCTTCTTCGGCACGCTCGGTAAGGCCTCGGTGAACAACCCCTCCGCCGGTGGTAACACGGGGGTCGATGCCTCGGCCGCCGCCTTGGAAGAGGCGAAGGCCACCGTCGGCTTCGATTCCCTCGGCGCCGTGAAGGCGAATCACGTGATCCCCGTCGACGGCTCCCTGTGGACCTCGACTGGCGGTTACCTCCTCATGGACGGCATCGTCTCGAGCATCGAGGCCCAGTTCGTCCCGGCTTCCTGAGCTCGTAACAGGGCACCCCGGGTTGATGACCTAACATGACTACCCGTCGCATCACCAGCGTCGCCATTGCTTGTGCAGTGGCGACGCTGGTGCTTGTCCTCGTGACGCTCGCGTCTCTCGCTCTGGGCTCGCGCCAGATCGCTCCCGAAGTAGTGTGGGACGCTCTCGTGAACGGGGGAAGCAGTCAGGACGCCCAGGTGGTCACGCAACTGCGTGTTCCCCGTACGCTCGCCGCGCTCGTCATTGGCGGGGCACTGGGGTTGGCAGGTTCGATCATGCAGGCGATGACTCGTAATCCTCTTGCGGATCCCGGTGTACTCGGCATCAACGCAGGGGCGGCCTTTCTCGTCGTGACCATCACCGCTGCGAGTGGCGTCGCCACTCGCACGTCGACGCTGGGCGCTTCTCTCATCGGTGCGGGGGTCGCGGCTGGTCTCGTCTTCGCTATGTCGGGGAGCGGGGGAGGCTCTCGATCACGCCTTGCCCTGGCGGGCATTGCCGTATCGGCTGCGCTCGCATCGCTGACACAGGCGGTCCTCGCGGCGAATCAGTTTGCGTTTAACGAATTCCGATATTGGGCGTCGGGATCATTAGAGGGCGTCGACATGGGCTCCGTGGCTGCCGCCGGGGCAGTCATCGCATGCGGCGGCGTGGTTGCTGCCCTGATCTCTTTGGCTCTTGGGGTCCTCGCTATCGGTGAGGACACCGCGGTGAGCCTCGGTGTGCGTGTGCGCCTCATTCGCAGTCTCGGCGTCGTGGCCGTCACGGCCCTGGCTGGCGGGGCGACGGCGCTTGGTGGGCCGCTAACCTTTGTGGGTCTGGCGGTTCCGCTCTTGGTGCGACGCGTTGTGGGTGCTCGGCAGGGGACGATTGCGCTGTGGTCGCTGATCGTCGGTGCCGCGTGGGTGTGCGCTGCCGATGTTGTCTCGCGCCTTGTGCTGGCACCTTCCGAGGTTCCCGTTGGCGTTATCGTCGCTTTGATCGGTGCGCCGTTCTTTATCATAGGGTCGCGCGGAAAGGGCATGTCATGAGGCCAGCTCCGTCGCGCTACACAATTGTCTCGCTGCGTCGCGTGTCGGTGCGCGTGCACCGGCGCAGCGCCGCCGTCGTGCTCATCGGATTCGCTCTTCTGTGTGCATTGGCGGTCTATTCGCTCACTCTCGGTGACTACGGGCTCAGCGCCGCCGATTCATTCCGTCGTCTCCTCGGAGACGGTGGGCCTCGGGATGACTTTTTGGGCGTCTACTTCGTCCAGTCCGTGCGCCTGCCGCGTATGCTCGCGGCGGTGGCTGTTGGTGCGGCACTCGGAATCGCGGGGCGCATCTTCCAGACAATCTCGGGCAATCCGCTCGGTAGCCCCGACATCGTGGGCCTGTCCACGGGGTGCGCGACCGGCGCTCTGATTGCCATCATTCTTATGGGCTCGAGCCCCGCCGTCACAGGAATCGGCGCCTTGCTCGGTGGACTCGCCTCGGGCGCGTTCATCCTCGTGTGCGCGGGAGGCATGCGAGTGACGGGAATCCGCGTCGTCCTCGTGGGAATCGGATGTTCGGCGGCCTTGCGGGCGGTCAATTCGCTGCTCATCGTCAAGGCGCCTCTGGAGGCGGCCCAGCGTGCGCAGCTGTGGAGCGCTGGCTCATTCTCGGGCGTCACCATCGAGCGTCTGACGCCTCTGCTGATCGTGATCGCCGGTGTCGTTGCGGTGTGTGCCGTCTGTGCGGTTCCCCTCGGACTTGTCGCGATGGGCGATGACATCGCGACAGGGCTTGGCGTCAGAGTGCGTCAGACCCGCGTGCTCCTCATTGTCGTCGCCATTTTGCTTGTTGCGTCCACGACTGCGGTCGCTGGGCCAGTCGCCTTCGTTGCTCTGGCGGCTCCGCACGTCGCGCATCGGCTGTGCGCGGCTGGGGGAGTCGGATTTGCCTCCTCCGCCCTCGTTGGCGCTGTGCTCGTGCTGGTCTCTGATATCTGCGCTCAAAGGCTTGTGGCTCCCGCTGAGCTCCCTGTCGGCGTCGTGACCGGCGTCGTCGGAGGCCTGTACCTTCTGTGGTTGTTGATTCGTGAGGTGAGATCGTGACTGAGATCGTTACGAGGCAGGGGCTTAGTGCTCGGGACATCGTCGTCGGCTATGGGAAAAACGATCCGATTCTGGAAGGATTATCCCTGGACGTGCTCGCTGGGGAACTCACGGTCATTGTCGGCCCCAATGCGTGCGGGAAATCGACGCTTCTGCGTTCGCTGGCGCGTGTCCTTGATGTGCGCTCTGGTGTGGTGGAACTCGATGGGCGTAGCGTCGTGAACATCAACCAGAAGGCGCTTGCGCGCCGACTTGGCCTACTCGCCCAGTCGTCCGTCGCTCCGGGCGACATGCTCGTTGAGGACTTAGTAGCACGTGGGCGGTACCCCTACCAGTCACTCCTGCGTCAGTGGAGTCGTGAGGATGACGAGGCCGTGGCGCGAGCGATGGAAGACGCAGGGGTCGCGCCTTTGGCGGGGCGTCGCGTTGGGGAGCTTTCTGGTGGGCAGCGCCAGCGCGTATGGATAGCGATGGCGCTGGCTCAGTCTACTGAGATTCTGCTGTTGGATGAGCCAACGACCTACCTGGATCTGAATCATCAACTCGAGGTGTTGCGCCTGGCGGAGCGCCTGCAGCGTGCAGGCACGACGGTCGTCGCCGTGTTGCACGACCTGCATCTGGCGTTCCGATATGCCACGCACCTCGTGTTCATGAAGGATGGGCGGGTCCTCGCGCAGGGCGAGCCTGGTCGGGTGGTCACGCCTGAGCTCGTGGAGCAAGTCTTTGCCGTCCCATGTCGGATTATCGATGATCCCGAAACGGGTGCCCCGCTCGTTATTCCGCGGCGGTGATGGGCGATGTGTTCGCGAATATCTCAAATGCTGACCGGAGGGTCATCAGCTGCCACGATTGTTCGATAATATGCGTCACGTTCTTCGAGGTATGGCCCTATAAAACCGGGTGAAACCTGGAATTGAGCGAACGTTCCGCGAGTTTGCTTGTTGCTCGCAATTACATCTTTGGGGTAAGGCAATAGTATTCTGCTTGTATCGAGTAGTTACTGAAACACTGACATGAACGTTCTGCGCATGACGGTGCCGATCGGTTGAGACTATCCCAGACAGAAGGAAACTAATACGCATGACAACACGGATGCGCTCACAGGGCAGGGGACTGCGCATGTCCCTGCTTGCGCTGACCGCCTCTGCCTCCGTTGTTGGTGCAATGTTTGTTTCGGTCGCTCCGGCCTACAGCGTGGATGGAATCGGTGACGTCGCCGCGCAATGTTTGACCGCGTCCGAAGCGGGTGCGTCGATCGTTGTGTCGTCGAACGTTCCCGCCGGGGCGCCGCTTCATGTTGAGGGCTCCGGCTGGGGTGCTTCTACCGGCGACGCGCTTGGTTTCGTTGTCGTGACGCTCGACGACGGTCAGGAGGTCCGTCCCGACGGTGTCGCGCTCCCGTCCTGGGTGCCGGCCTCGGTGGAGCGTAACAAGTCTGCATGGGCTGCGGCTAAGGTTGACGCTGAGGGAGTGTTTTCGATCGACTTTGACCTGCCCGCCGCGTGGGCTATTGGCTCGTCGCATCAGGTGATGATCGGTGACGGTGTGACAGGTAACTACGTCCAGGTTGAGGTCTCGATCGTTGGGGCTACGGCCGAGGCTCGTTCCTGTACGCTCAAGCCGACCGACGGATCGAGCGCCGATGCTGCTGATCCGGTCGCCGACGATACCGTAGCTCCAACGGCTGACTCCGCAACCGATAGCCTGCCTGTGGTTCCCTCTGACGTTGTCGCCGACGATGCCTCCCCCTCGATCAATGGTGAGCCGCCCGTGTCTACGTCGCAGCCGGTTCCTCCGGTAGGCGTTCAGGCCCGGACGTCTCCGACGCCGGCGGCGAGCGATGCGGCTTCCCCGGACGCTTCGCCTTCCGCTTCGACGAGCTCATCTTCCGCCGGTGGTGCCTCCGCTTCAGCTTCTTCCTCCTCGTCTGTAGCTGGATCGGACTCCGGTGCGGACCCGACGCCGGAGCCTTCCACGTCTTCGGCGCAGCAGAGTGTCTCTGCGTCGCAGATTGGTCCCAAGGCGCATTCTGAGCAGCAGGCGTCGAATCAGGCTGCGCATGAGCAGGAGTCGCGTCTGTATGGTTGGGTCGTCGCGGGTGGTGGCCTTCTGGTGCTCCTCGGTGCGATCGTGACGGTCAGTATCGTTCGTCGTTCGCACGGCTTGATGCGCTGATTGCTTCGCATCCGTGCCGATGAGTTGAGATAACGTGCATTAACCGATCGGTGTGCGTTGGAATTTAGCATTCACGCGTCACGCCTGTTACTCTAGTTCCAGAACAATTGCTTCTGAGGGTTGAGTAACTATAAGGAGAACGGTATGCAGCACGCACGGGCTACTTCTGCCCTTGCCGCGCGCGGGCTTGCGGGGCGTAGTCGCTTGATGAGCCTCCTGATGGGCCTGAGCCTGTTCGCTGCCATTGCGCTTGCGATCCCCGGATTTTCTGCTCGAGCGGACGGCAATGATGATGCAATTCCCGTCCCGAACACGTCGTTCACCGTCACGATCGAGCACGGTTCGTCCTTCGAGGAGATGTACGGCGAAACCGGCTATTGGGGTGTGATGCTCGATTCGGGGCGCGTGACGCCCATCGAGAAGCCGACCTACATTCGCAACGGTGAAACGGAGGCAGTGGCCGCCGATGGCATTTGGGTTGCCGCCAGCCCGAGTAACTACACGCTGACCGTTCCTGTCCCCAACGGTAAGAACAATGTTGAGGGCATCACCTGGGAACCCGGTACGATTCACACTGTGACCGTGCTGATGTTCGAGGAAGGTCGTTCGCTCATCGAGGGCGACCCGGTGACCTACACCGTGCGCGTTTACGAGCCCACTAGCGACAACGCAGACGACGACAATGTCGACGATCCTTCGCCGACTGAGCCGCCGACGGCCGATCCTGCGCCCGCTCCCGAACCGACGGCAGATCCTGCGCCCGCTCCCGAACCGACGGCCGATCCTGCACCCGCTCCCGAACCGACGGCCGATCCTGCGCCCGCTCCCGAACCGACGGCAGATCCTGTGCCCGAGCCCGCTCCCGTGCCTACCGTTGACGACTCAGCCGCCCCCCAGCCCGACGATCCGGAGCTCCCCGCTGTGCGCCCGACGCCCACGCCGTCCGCAACGCCTACTCCCACCCCTTCCGCAAGCGCATCCCCTGCAGCTTCGCAGCCTTTCGGTGCCCCGGTGTCGCCCATCACCGACGTCTCTCAGCTGACGGACGCGAACAAGGGTGGCGTCAGTGCTGCTTTCACCGGCGGGCAGCTGACGATCAACGTCCCCTCGGACAAGGCTGTTGCTGGCGAATGGGTCAGTGCGAACATCATGCAGACACGTGAGGCCCGCTGGCTTCAGGTGGAGGACTCCAATCAGGTTTCCATGGACGTGACGGGCCTGCCGATGGGAGACTACAAGGTCGTCGTGGCCAACCGCCAGCACGAATTGGTTGGTTGGGCCGACTTTAAGGTTGCTTCCACGGTGGCCGCAGCCGGTGTCGGCTCTTCGGTCGACGCGTCCGGCGATGTGAAGCTGCATGCAGAGAGGCTCTCCTCCTCCGTCGCGGGAAACGAGTCGGAAGGTCTCAATGGCTACCTTCTGGGTGCCGGTGCCTGCATGTTGATCCTTGGCGGATTGGTGGTCGTTCAGGTTCTCTCCGGTCCAAAGATCGCCTCCTCCTCTAGTGGAGTCACTTTGTCCTAAGCTGTGTTTCATGGATCTGTTTGATTCTGAATCTATCGACGAGTCGGGCGTGCCTGCTTATAACGCGGGTGCGCCCCTCGCCGTTCGTATGCGCCCTTCGAGCCTTGATGAGGTTGTCGGTCAGTCTCATCTCCTGGGGGAGGGGGCACCGCTACGGCGCTTGCTGTCGACCGGAGGGTCCGACGGCGTTGCGGTTTCCTCCGTCGTGCTGTGGGGGCCGCCGGGTACGGGTAAGACGACGCTCGCTTACTTGATCGCGCGCGCGTCTGGCCGCCGCTTTGTCGAGCTGTCGGCTGTGTCCTCCGGCGTGAGCGACGTTCGACGCGTCGTCGACGATGCGCGTCGCACGCTCGCCGGCGGGGGAGAAGAGACCATTCTGTTCGTCGATGAGGTGCATCGATTCTCCAAGTCGCAGCAGGACTCGCTCCTGCCCGCGGTCGAGAATCGGTGGGTCGTGCTCGTCGCCGCAACGACTGAGAACCCGTCGTTCTCGGTAATATCGCCTTTGCTGTCGCGCTCTCTGCTACTCACGTTGCGTCCGCTCGATCCCGATTCGATTGAGGGCTTGATCCGGCGGGCACTGTTGGACGAGCGCGGCCTGGGTAATCGTTTCTCAATCAGTGCTGAGGCCGTGGCTGGCCTCGCGCGTCTGGCGGGCTCGGATGCGCGCAAATCGCTGACCCTTCTCGAGGCGGCCGCCGGAGTGGCAAGTGAGGTCGGGTCCGGCGAGATCTCCGTCGCCAGTGTCGAGGCCGCGGCCAACCAAGCCCTCGTTCGATGGGGCAAGGACCAGCATTACGATGTCGCTAGTGCTTTCATCAAGTCGATGCGCGGATCGGATGTGGATGCGTCTATTCACTATCTCGCACGCATGATTGAGGCCGGGGAGGACCCGCGCTACATCGCCCGGCGCATCATGATCGCCGCCTCCGAGGACGTTGGCATGGCCGCCCCCGAAGTGCTGAGCACCTGTGTCAGCGTCGCCCAGGGGGTCGCTCTGATCGGTATGCCGGAAGCGCGCCTGCTTTTGGCTCAAGCCGTCGTTGCCGTCGCAACCGCGCCAAAGTCGAACGCGACCTACCTGGCAATCGACCGTGCCATTGCCGATGTGCGCGCAGGGCGTGGGGCAGCGGTACCCGAGCATTTGCGCGATGCGCACTACGTTGGTGCCAAGTCTTTGGGGCACGGCGATGGCTACCTCTACGCGCATGATCACCCGCACCACGTCGCCGCTCAGCAGTACCTGCCCGATGACCTAGAAGGCTCGCAGTACTACGAGCCGACGGAGAATGGACATGAGGCGATGCTCACGAAGCGGCTCGGTGTGATTCGCAATCTGCTGAGAAGACGCTAGGATAGGACAGCTGCCCGCACCGGCGGGCACCTGGGGCCCTAGCCGACGGATCGAATCGATCCAGGAGTTGGCCCCATGTCGGGTTCCCCGGCATGACATGAGAAACAGGAAGAAGAAAAATGGCAACGAATCGTTCCCGCAAGCAGGTGCGCGAGTCCCGCGCCCTCGGCCTGGCCCTGACCCCCAAGGCCGTTCGCTACTTCGAGAAGCGTCCCTACGGCCCCGGTGAGCACGGCCGCACCCGCCGTCGCCAGGACTCCGACTACGCCGTTCGTCTGAAGGAAAAGCAGCGTCTGCGCGCCCAGTACGGCATCCGCGAGTCGCAGCTGCGCCGCGCCTTCGAAGAGGCCCGCCGCACCGCCGGCCTGACCGGTGAGAACCTGGTGGAGCTGCTCGAGATGCGTCTTGACGCCCTCGTCCTGCGCGCCGGCTTTGCCCGTACCATTCAGCAGGCGCGTCAGTTCGTCGTTCACCGTCACATCCTCGTTGACGGCAAGATCGTCGACCGCCCCTCGTTCCGCGTGAAGCCCGGCCAGACCCTGCAGGTCAAGCCCAAGTCGCAGACGACGGTTCCCTTCGAGATCGCCGCTGAGGGCATCCACCGCGACGTTCTGCCCGCCGTCCCCGAGTACCTGGACGTTGAGCTGTCCCGCCTGAAGGCGACCCTCGTTCGTCGCCCGAAGCGCGCCGAGGTCCCCGTGACCGTCGACGTCCAGATGGTCGTCGAGCACTACTCGCGCTGACGCTCGTCTTTCCTGCGCCCCCGAGCTTCGGCTTGGGGGCGCAGTTATTTCATGTATCCCACTGTCCGCTTTCGCGTGCCGATGTGCCGCAACGGGTGGATACCGACTAACATGGGGCACTATGCGTACGTCTGAAATCCGCACCCGCTGGCTTGACTACTTCGGCAAGCAGGGTCATGAGATCTGTCCTTCCGTTTCTCTGGTCTCGCCGGAGCCGTCGATCCTGTTCACGATCGCGGGGATGGTCCCGTTCATCCCCTACATCATGGGCGTCGAGCCTGCTCCGTGGCCGCGTGCAGCGTCGGTGCAGAAGTGCATTCGTACGAACGATATCGACAACGTTGGAAAGACGACCCGCCATGGCACCTTCTTCCAGATGAACGGAAACTTCTCTTTTGGAGACTACTTCAAGGAGGGTGCCATCAACTTCGCGTGGGACCTGCTGACGGGTTCTCGGGAAGAAGGCAAGTACGGCCTCGACGGTGATCGTTTCTGGGTGACGATCTGGGACCAGGACGAGGAAGCCTTCAACGTCCTGACGAAGCAGGTCGGCATGGATCCCGGGCACATCGTGCGCCTGCCCCGCGTCGAAAACTTCTGGGACACCGGCCAGCCCGGCCCCGCCGGCCCATGCGCTGAGTGGCACTACGATCGCGGCCCCGCCTACGGTCCCGAGGCCGTGGGAGGAAACGTCGACCCGGGTGGCGATCGCTACCTTGAGGTCTGGAATCTGGTTTTCGACCAGTACATGCGTGGCGAGGGCACCGGGAAGGACTACCCGCTGCTGGGCGAGCTGGACAAGAAGGCGATCGATACGGGCGCTGGCCTGGAGCGCCTGGCCTTCGTCATGCAGGACAAGGCCAACATGTACGAGATCGACGAGGTGTTCCCCGTCATCGACGCAGCGATGCAGATGAGTGGCAAGCGCTACGGCCTGGGTGCCGCCGGTCCCGAGGCTGGTTCCGCCTACGAAGACGATGTGCGCATGCGTGTCGTGGCCGACCACGTGCGTTCCTCCCTGATGCTCATCGGTGACGGCGTTCGCCCGGGTAACGACGGCCGCGGCTACGTGCTACGCCGCCTGATTCGTCGCGCGGTCCGCTCGATGCGCCTGCTGGGCGTCGACGAGGCGACCATGCCGACCCTTCTGACGGCATCCAAGAACGCGATGAAGGCCTCGTACCCGGAGCTGGAGACCAACTGGAAGACGATCTCCGAGGTTGCCTACGCGGAAGAAGACGCCTTCCGCCGCACCCTCAGCACCGGAACGACGATCCTCGACGCGGCCGTGGCACACGCGAAGGAATCGAAGGGGGAGCCCATGATTTCGGGCCAGTCTGCCTTCTCGCTGCACGACACCTACGGCTTCCCGATCGACCTGACCCTCGAGATGGCCGCCGAGCAGGGCGTCTCCGTCGACGAGGAGGGCTTCCGCACTCTGATGGCCGAGCAGAAGGAACGCGCTCGTGCCGACGCGCGCTCGAAGAAGACCGGCCACACCGATGTGCGTATCTTCCACGACATCGAGAAGGCAATGGGGGGAGGCTCGACCTTCCTTGGCTACACTGAGCAGGCTTCCGAGGCCACCGTCCAGGCCCTCCTTGTTGACGGCGTGGAGGCCCCCGCAGCTACCGCTCCTAGCGAGGTCGAGGTCATCCTTGATCGCACGCCCTTCTACGCCGAGATGGGTGGCCAGCTGGCAGACCATGGAACGATTCGCCTCGCCGGCGGCGGCGTCGTGGAGATTCACGATGTGCAGGCACCGATTCGCGGGCTCAGCGTCCACCGTGGCACTCTCACCGAGGGCGCCATGACGGTGGGCGAAAAGGCGTACGCTGAAATCGACGCAGAGCGTCGCCTCGCTATCGCCCGCGCGCACACCGCGACCCACATGGTGTACGCGGGCCTGCGCGCCGTCGTGTCCGAGAACGCGGACCAGGCCGGTTCTGAGAACTCTCCGTCCCGTCTACGCTTCGACTTCCGCCACTCGAGCGCCCTCGCGGGCTCACAGCTGAGCGATATTGAAGCTCTCGTCAACGAGAAGCTCGCCGAAGATATGCCGGTCACCACCGAGGTGATGAGTATTGACAAGGCGAAGGAGATGGGCGCGATCGCGCTCTTCGGTGAAAAGTACGGCTCCGAGGTGCGCGTCGTGACGATCGGCGACGGCTTTGACCGTGAGCTGTGCGGTGGCACCCACGTGCCCACAACCGGCCACATCGGTCGTGTCACCCTGCTCGGCGAGGGCTCTGTCGCATCCGGCGTGCGCCGCATCGAGGCCCTCGTCGGCACCGGCGCGTACGAGTTCCAGGCGAAGGAGCACGCGCTCGTCAGCCAGCTCTCGCAGCTGGTGGGTGGGCGCGCCGACGAGCTGCCGGAGCGCATCGAGTCGCTGCTGGCCAAGCTGCGCGATTCCGAGAAGGAGCTCGAGAAGATCCGTACTGCGCAGGCCCTCAGCCAGGGTGCCGACCTGGCGGCCTCTGCCTCGCCGGTTGGCGCTCTGAGCGTCGTCGCGGCCACCGTTGCTGAGATGCCCTCGGGCGATGCTCTCCGAACCCTCGCGCTGGACGTGCGTGATCGCCTCGGCAACGAGCGTGGTACCGTCGTGGCACTGGCGGGTGTCGTCGGTGGCAAGCCTTCGCTCGTCGTGGCAACGAACGAGGCCGCGCGGGAGCACTCCGTCAAGGCCGGTGCACTCGTTCGCGCCGTTGGTAAGTACATGGGTGGTGGTGGCGGTGGCCGAGATGACATCGCTCAGGGCGGAGGCTCCAAGCCCGAGGGCATCGCCGACGCGATCGCGGCGATCCGCAAGGAAATCGAGGCTCTGTGAGTATGCGTCGGGGTATCCGTATCGGCGTAGACGTCGGCACCGTGCGTGTCGGCGTCAGCCGGTGCGACCCCGACGGCATCCTCACGATGCCAGTCCAAACCCTTCTCAGGGCCCCCGATCTATCCGACCTCGATCGTCTGGCCGATCTCGTTCGCAGCCACGAGGCGATCGAGGTAATCGTCGGACTTCCTCGCCACCTGCGTGGGGGAGAGGGCATATCTGCGAAGGGTGCGCGCAAGTACGCGCGCCGAATTAAGAAGCTTGTTCCCGATGTTCGCGTGGCGATGGTCGACGAACGCATGACCTCTCACCAGGCCCATGCGCGACTACGCGCATCCGGAATCCCCGAGATTGAGCACCGTAGCGTCATTGACCAAGTCGCAGCGCAGATCATTTTGGAGCAGGCGCTCGAGCTCGAACGCATGGGCGGTCGATCTCCCGGTGAGGAGATCATCCTCGAACCAAACGAAGGAGCGCACACGTGAGTACGCCTCCCCCTTACCCCTTCCGTTCTCGCCGTGAGATTCACTCTGGCGAGCCAAAGGTCTACTCGGACGCGCCGCAAGAGAATGCCAGCGCCGCTGCCGATGACCCCACACCCACTCCGGTGCAGGGCACACCTGCGGCTGGCACGGCTTCTGCAGACGATGCCGCAGCGCCTGCGCGTCGTAAGAGCGTGCGCCAGCGATCGGCATCCCTCCCTTCGTTTGATGAGGTGACCGACACCGGTGGGACGCTGCGCGTGTCTGCGTCGGATACTCTCGGTCGCGGGGGCACCCAGGGAGGCGACACGCTGTCTGAAACCACCGGAATGCGGTCTCGTCGACTCGCCAGCGAGAGGCGCGCCGCCCGCAAGCGCAAGCGCCGCCGCCGCGTGCGTTCGTTCTTCATCATCGTTCTCGTGCTCGGTTTGCTCGCGGGTGCCAGCTACGTCGCATACGACCAGCTCGTCAATACGTCGACGACCGCATCGGACGACTATCCGGGACCCGGCGTCGACTCGGTCGAAGTAACGATCGATGAGGAGGCGTCTGGTCGAGCGATTGGACAGACACTCGTGGACGCGGGCGTCGTGAAGTCCGTCGGAGCGTTCGTGCGCCAATTCGAGAAGACCTCGGCGTCCATGTCTATCCGCCCGGGCACGTACCGATTGAAGTTGCAGATGAGCGCCGCAGGAGCGCTCGCCGCGCTATTGGATGAGACGAACCGCGTTGACTCGACCGTGACGATCCGCTCCGGCCAGAAGCTCTCGGAGGTGAAGCAGCGTATCGTCGACATCATGGGCGTTTCCGAGGAGGACGTTGATGCGGCCTTCGCGGACACCGAGGCCATCGGCCTTCCGTCCGAGGCCGGCGGTAACGCCGAGGGCTGGCTTTTGCCCGGATCCTACGAAGCCGGTGAAACAGACACGCCCACGACCCTGATCGCACGTATGGTCCAGGGCACGATTGACGAACTGGATCGGCTAGGAGTCGCACCCGCGGACCGTGAGACCGTGCTGATCAAGGCATCGATCGTCGATGGTGAAATGAACATCGACAAGTACATGCCGATGGTCGCTCGTGTGATCGAGAATCGCCTTGCTGACACCAACGGCGAGACGAAGGGCATGCTCGGCATGGACTCGACGGTACTCTACGGCGTCGGTAAGACGAGCGGCCTGCCCGACCAGGCGGACCTCGACAACGACAACCCGTACAACACCCGCCTCCACGCTGGCCTTCCGCCTACGCCGATCGGTCAGCCCAGTGAGAAGGCCATTAAAGCCGTTCTCAACCCGGCGGAGGGAACCTGGCTGTACTTTGTCACGGTCAATCTGGAGACGGGTGAAACGCTGTTCGCCTCTACGCTCGAGGAGCAGGAGAAGAACCGCGAACAGTTGAATGCGTACTGTACCGCCCACCCGGGCGACTGCCAAGCGTCATGACCTGGGCCGCTGTCATTGGATCGCCGATTCGGCACTCACTGTCACCCGTGATCCATCGGGCGGCATGGGTCCAGCTCGGCATTGACGGGTGGGAATACCGCAGGCTCGAACGCGACGGAGACTCGTTGCCGGGTCTCATCGCCGGTCTTAGTGACGACTGCGCCGGTTTGTCTGTCACGATGCCCTGCAAGCAGGCCATCATGGCGCTGCTGGACGTCATCGATCCTCTGGCCAGAGCAGTTGGTGCGGTGAACACAGTCGTTCCGTCCTCCGGCGTCCTCGCGGGCTTTAACACGGACGTGACCGGTATTTCTTCGGCTGTACGGCGTGCCTGCTCGATGGCGAATGTGCCGCTGCCGCGCAGTGCCCTCGTGCTCGGCGCGCGTGCCACGGCCTCGTCGGCTCTGGCCGGCCTCGGCGAGCTTGGAATCACCGCGTCGACGGTGGCGGCGCGCCGCTTTGGTGGCCCCGGTTCGGTTGTGGCAGGGGCTTCGCGGCTCGGAGTCAGCATCGAACAGGTTCTGTGGTCGGACATCGAGGCTGTGGACCGCGCCGCCCACGGCGTTGACCTCATCATTTCCACACTTCCTGCCTCAGCCGCCGATCCGCTTGCCGAGCGCTTGAACGTTCGCGAGGGACAGATCCTTTTGGATGTCGTGTACGCTCCGCGTCAAACAGCGTTGCGCAGCACGTTTGAGAAAGCCGGGGGCATCGTCGCCGAGGGCACAGACATGCTTGTCTACCAGGCCGCCGCCCAGGTGCAGCTCATGACGGGGCGGAGCCCCGACACCGGTGTCATGCGTGATGCCCTTGAGGAAGAACTGGAAAGGCGCTCACGGTTAGGATTGGTGCCGTGATCGTCGGCTGGCTCCCTCCGCGAATCAGCGCGGACCTCTCTCTCGTGTCGGGTTTCCTCACGTGGATTATCGTGCTCGCGTGGCTGTGGCGGTCGGGCTGGAAGATTCAGCGCAGGTATTTCATTGAAGCCACCCGAACGCCATTGACGCGTAATGCGATCGTCTGGAGTGCGGCGATCGTCGGCGCACTCTTTTTCGTCGCGGCCCAGATGCGCCCCGGCATGCCAGCAGTGATGTCCGTTGCGATGATCGGTGCGCTCAGTGCCTACGTCGATGGACATACTCATCGTCTGCCAAACGCCTACACAGCGGCGATGGCGGTCGGTGTCGCGGTGGGCGTCGGCGTTGGCGTGATCATTTCTCCGATGTGGCAGCAGCGTCTCATTGGGTGCATCGTCGGTGCTCTGGTCTGGACAATCCCCATCGCGCTGCTGAACCGTTTGCCGGGTGGCATGGGCGGGGGAGATGTGAAGCTCGCGCCCGTGCTGGGTGCGATGGCAGGTTCTGTCGCCCTGCACGCGGCCTTTTTTTCTCTCGCCATGTCGTTCGTGCTCGCCGGGCTTGCAGCTCTCTGGAAGGTTGTTATTGGGTCGGCGGGTACGAAGTCACGAGTGCCGATGGGGCCGTGGATGATCGGATCGGCGCTCGTTGCAGCGATTGCCTGGGGAGTCGTTCCCGACTGGCTATAGGTCGCTCACGCTGTCCTATCGTGAACCCGATGGGCCAAGGCCGGTGAGGGGTGGGATAATGGCACGGTGAGTAACTCGACGTCTTCGTTTCAGTCTGAGCCGGTTAGTCTCGATTGGGGCCAGACCTGGCCTCCTCGTGACGTGTTTGTCGATCTTGCACAGAATCGACGCGTGATTCCCGTCGTCCGGCGCGTGCTTGCCGACGAACTCAGCGCAGTGGGTGTGTATCGACAGCTCGCGCACGGCAACTATGGCAGTTTCATCTTGGAATCGGCGGAGCACGGAGGTTCCTGGGGACGCTGGTCGTTCGTGGGCGCGTCGAGCGCGGGCGCTATCGTCGCCCGGGACGGTCGCGCACGGTGGATCGGATCGTATCCTGAAGGCGCATTGCAGGAGGGGACCTTCCTGGAGGTTGTTCACTCAGCGCTCGAGGAGCTTGCCGCACCGGCTATCGAGGGTATGCCGCCGCTGACCGGAGCGCTCGTTGGCTCGCTGGGCTGGGGGATCATTCCCGAGTGGGAGCCGACGCTCGCCGCGACCGCCCCGAAGGAATCGGACATACCCGATGCGACGCTTGTGTTGGCTACGGAGGTCGCCGCGCTCGACCATGCCACCGGCTCGGTGTATCTCATGGCGATCGCATGGAACCTGAACGGCTCCGCGGAAGGAATCGACGGAGCCTATGACCGTGCGATTGAGCGCCTCGATGCGATGACGGCGCAGCTTGCGACCCCGATTGCTCCGGCGGTGCTGGGCAGTAGTGGCGCGACCCCCCCGGTGGTTCGCGAGCGTACTTCTCGCGCTGACTTCGAGTCCTCCGTGAATGCCGCCAAGCGCTCGATCGAAGACGGTGACGTATTCCAGATCGTGCTGTCGCAGCGTCTCGACGTGTCGACGTCGGCCAGCGGGATCGATGTCTACCGCGTGCTGCGTACGGTCAACCCCTCGCCGTACATGTACTTCCTTGATCTGCCCGACGACAAGGGCGGTCACTTCGAGGTCGTGGGTTCTTCTCCCGAGACTCTCGTGAAGGCGCAGGGGCGGCGCGTGTGGACCTACCCGATTGCCGGCTCGCGTCCGCGCGGCGCGGATTCGGCGCAGGATCATCGACTGGCAGCGGAGTTGCTTGAGGATCCGAAGGAACTGTCCGAACACGTGATGCTCGTCGACCTGGCCCGGAACGATCTGTCGAAGGTGTGCGACCCGGCGTCGGTTGAGGTTTCGACGCTGATGGAGCTCAAGCGGTTCTCTCATATTCAGCACATTTCGTCGACGGTCACCGGTGTGCTGCGCCCTGACGCCGACGCTCTTGACGCCCTGGTGGCGACCTTCCCTGCGGGTACCCTCTCGGGTGCTCCCAAGCCTCGCGCAATCCAGCTGATTGACGACTTTGAGCCGGCTGCCCGTGGCGTGTACGGCGGCGTCGTGGGCTACTTCGATCTGTCGGGCGATGCGGATCTGGCGATCGCTATTCGCACGGCCTCTCTCAAGGACGGCCTGGCCTCGGTCCAGGCGGGCGCGGGACTCGTCGCGGATTCGGTTCCCACCCTCGAATACGAGGAGTCGCGAAACAAGGCCGCGGCGGCGGTCGAGTCAGTCGTGCGTGCCTCGACTCTCGTGCCCCTGTCTTAACCCGTAGTGCGGGATGGCTCAGCCGCCGTGGGCCATTTTTCGCTAGCCTAGGTGAGGATTGATTGTTTCTGCCTGAAAGGGGAGCGTCGTGAGCGTTCTCGATGACATTATCGCCGGGGTCCGCGAAGACCTGAAAGAGCGTGAAGACCGTGTCCCTTTGGCTCGGATCAAGGAGCTGGCGGCTCAGGTCCCGGAGGCGAAGGATGCGCTCAGCGCCCTGCGCAACCGTGATGGTGCGGTCAAGATCATTTCCGAGGTGAAGCGTTCTTCACCGTCCAAGGGTGCACTCGCATCCATTCCAGATCCCGCCGCCCTGGCTTCGACGTACGAGGCCGGGGGAGCGTCTGTTGTTTCGGTGCTCACCGAGCAGCGTCGTTTCAACGGTTCGCTCGCAGACCTTGACGCGGTGCGCGCGGTCGTCGATATTCCGATCCTGCGCAAGGATTTCATCGTTACGCCGTATCAGATTCACGAGGCGCGTGCTCACGGCGCTGACCTCGTGTTGCTGATCGTCGCGGCGCTGGAACAAAACGCGCTGATATCACTGCTGGAGCGTACCCGCTCCCTGGGCATGGAGGCCCTGGTGGAGACGCACTCCCGGCTTGAGGCGTTGCGCGCGATGGAGGCCGGTGCCTCGATCATCGGCGTGAATGCCCGCAATCTGAAGACTCTGGAAGTGGACCGCTCGACCGTCGAGCAGGTCATCGACGTGATCCCCCAGGATGTTGTCGCGGTCGCCGAGTCCGGCGTCGCCAATGCCCATGACGTTTTTGAATATGCCAAGTGGGGTGCGGATGCGGTTCTCGTCGGCGAGGCTCTCGTGACTTCGGGCGATCCACACGCGAGCATCCAGGACATGGTGAGCGCAGGCCAGCATCCCGCGCTGCGTACGGATCGCAAGGCTCGCGTTGCGGCGGCGCGTCAGGAAGGACAATGATGGAAGCCGAGAACTTTGCGAAAGGACCCTACTTCGGTGATTTCGGCGGTCGCTTTGTCGCCGAGTCACTCATGGGCCCCCTCGAAGAGGTCGAGGCCGCGTGGAAACGCCTGTGGCGAGACAAGTCTTTTCAGCGTCGTTTGCGTGACCTTTTCCTGAACTACGCGGGACGCCCGTCCCTGCTGACCGAGGCCCCCCGCTTCGCCGCTGACCTGGGCGGCGTGCGCGTGTTCCTGAAGCGAGAGGATCTGAACCATACCGGTTCCCACAAGATCAACAATGTGCTCGGACAGGCGCTGCTCACCAAGGAATTGGGCAAGACCCGAGTCATCGCCGAGACCGGTGCGGGACAGCATGGCGTGGCCACCGCTACCGCCGCAGCCCTCCTCGGCCTCGATTGCACGATCTACATGGGACATGAGGACACTGAGCGTCAAGCCCTGAACGTCGCGCGCATGCAAATGCTCGGTGCCGAGGTCATCGCCGTGACCGCAGGCTCGGCGACCCTCAAGGACGCGATCAACGAGGCGTTCCGCGACTGGGTGACCAACGCGGAGACGACCAACTACATCTTCGGCACCGCCGCCGGGCCGCATCCGTTCCCTGAGCTCGTGCGTGATCTCCAGCGCGTCATCGGCGATGAAGCACGCGCTCAGCTGCTCGCCGCCGAGGGGCGTCTGCCCGACGTGGTCGTCGCCTGCGTGGGTGGCGGTTCCAACGCGATCGGCTCCTTTACAGCGTTCATCGATGATCCGGGCGTCGAGCTGCTCGGATGTGAGGCGGCCGGCGACGGATTTGAGACCGGGCGCCACGCAGCGTCTATCACCGCCGATGAGGTCGGCGTCCTCCACGGAGCGCGTACCTTCGTCCTGCAGGAGCGCGACGGTCAGACAAAGGCCTCGCACTCAATTTCCGCTGGCCTGGACTACCCGGGCGTCGGCCCGCAGCACGCGTGGCTGGCTCGCTCGGATCGCGCATCCTACATGCCGATTTCCGACGCCGAGGCAATGGACGCGTTCCTGCGCCTGTCGCGCACGGAGGGCATCATCCCCGCGATCGAGTCGTCACACGCCCTTGCCGGTGCGCGCGCGTGGGCTCGCGCCAAGGCGCAGGCCGAGGGATCGTTCGCGCCGGGGGAGGAACCCATCGTCATCGTGACCGTCTCGGGCCGTGGCGACAAGGACGTGGATACGGCATCGCGGTGGTTTGGCTATGGGCACGCGAAGCTGCAGGTCATCGACCCCAGCGCCGGACCGTCGGGCGTTGCCGTCCTAGACGAGAACGAGGAGAAGTGACATGACGCGCGCACCCCATTCAGACGTGGCTATCGATGCCGCTATCGACCGTGGCGACGCCGCACTCATCGCATACCTGCCCGTTGGCTTCCCCTCGGTTGAGGATTCGATCCGCGCGGGCAAGGTCTTGGCCGACTGCGGCGTTGATGTCATCGAGCTTGGCTTTCCGTACTCGGATCCCGGCATGGACGGTCCGACCATCCAACGTGCGACCGTTGCTGCTCTCGAGCGCGGCACCCATCTGGAGGATCTTTTCCATGCCGTGGACGAGCTGACCTCCTACGGTGTTTCGACGTGCTCGATGACCTACTGGAACCCCGTCGAGTGGTGGGGGGTTGAGCGTTTCGCCAAGGACTTCGCCGCCGTTGGTGGCTCGGGTCTTATTACCCCCGATCTGCCGCCCGAGGAGGGCGCGCAGTGGGAAGCGGCCTCGGACGAGTACGACCTGGAACGCATCTACTTGAGTGCCCCCTCGTCGCCCGAGCACCGACTGAAGCTAATCGCGGAGCATTCGCGAGGCTGGGTATACGCGGCCTCGTCGATGGGCGTCACGGGTGCGCGCGCCGCAGTTGGCGCGCACGTGGCAGACGTCGTGGCGCGTACCCGCGCAGCGGGCGCCGAACGCGTGTGTGTGGGCCTTGGAGTTTCCAACGGTGCTCAGGCTCGGGAGATCGGTGCCTACGCGGATGGCGTCATCGTTGGCTCTGCGCTCGTAAAGACTCTGTTCGATGAGAGCATTGACCGTGGCTTGAAGGCCTTGGGTGAGCTCGCGAAGGAGCTTAAGGTCGGCGTCAGTGGGGCCCGCGCATGAGGGTGCTCATTACGGCCGGTATTCCGTCGCCTTCGCAGGGAGTGTGGTACCTCGGGCCGATCCCGCTGAGGGCCTATGGCATCATCATCGCCGTCGGCATGATTGTCGGCGTGTGGTGGACCGCCCGTCGCTACCGCGATCGCGGGGGAAAGCCAGACACGCTGTACGACGTGGCGCTCTGGGCTATCCCCCTTGGGGTCGTTGGCGCGCGCATCTACCACGTGATCACCTCGCCGGAAGCATATTTTGGCCCCGGTGGCGACCCGATGCTCGCCTTCCAGATTTGGCGAGGCGGACTTGGCATCTGGGGCGGAGTCGCATTCGGCGCTCTCGGAGTTTTCATCGCCGTAAAGCGTGCGGGCGTCCGCTTGGGGCCGATCGCGGACTCCCTGGCCCCTGCGCTGCTGGTCGCACAGGCTATCGGCCGGTGGGGGAACTGGTTTAATCAGGAGCTTTTTGGTGCCCCAACGACCGTGCCGTGGGGCCTCCAGATCGATGCGGCCCACATCCCCGCCGGGTACCCCGCAGGGACGCTGTTCCATCCGACATTCCTCTACGAGTGCCTGTGGAACCTCGCCGCCGCTGCGCTGATCGTGTGGCTTGACCGGCGCCACCGCTTCGCCGGGGGTCAGGTCTTCGGCCTGTACCTGATGACCTACACTGCGGGGCGCTGCTGGATTGAGATGCTGCGCATCGATGATGCGCACAGGGTTTTGGGTCTGCGCCTGAACGTGTGGACGTCGATTCTCGTGTTTGCTTTCGGCGTTCTTGTCTTCGTCGTTGCGGGACGTCTGGGCCGTTCGACGCGGGTCATATCCGCCGACGCCACGGAAGAGGAGGAATCCTGCGCAGCGGGGGAGGACTCCACGAGCGCTGTCGAGGCACACGCGGCGGATGAGACGATCTCCGACGACGTGGACGCAACGACTGGAGACAACGAGCACGAGCGGTCTTGATATGCGCCCCACCTCGCTACCCGCCCATATGATGCCGCTACGGGGTATTCATGGGAATGATCACGTCCCCCTGACGCTGATCCTCCTCGTTTCAACTGTGATTGGACGGTAAACTTATCCTTATGCGTCGAGCTAAGATTGTCTGCACTATTGGACCTGCCACTGAAACCCCTGAGCAGCTCCAGGCACTGGTGGACGCCGGCATGGATGTCGCGCGTATCAACCGGTCGCATGGAAAGCCTGAGGAACACGCAGCCGTCATTTCGCGCGTGCGAAAGGCGTCTGCCACGTCGGGCCGCGCTATTGCGGTTCTCGTCGACCTCCAGGGACCGAAGATCCGTCTGGAAACCTTCCAGGACGGACCCCAGGAACTGAAGATTGGCGACACCTTCACCATCACCACCCGGGACGTTCCCGGCACCAAGGAACTCGTCGGAACCACCTTCAAGGGCCTGCCTGGCGACTGTGCTCCGGGCGACCGCCTGCTGATCGACGACGGCAACGTCGCGGTCCGCGTTCTCGAGGTGAACGAGACCGACGTGGTCACCCTGGTTGAGGTTCCCGGCGTGGTATCGGACCACAAGGGCCTGAATCTGCCCGGTGTCGCCGTGTCCGTGCCCGCCCTGTCCGACAAGGACAAGGAGGACCTGCGCTGGGCCATCGATCAGGACGCCGATTTCATCGCGCTGTCCTTCGTGCGCTCTGCCGAGGACATCAAGGATGTTCACGAGATCATGGACGAGATGGGCAGGCGCATCCCGGTTATCGCCAAGATCGAGAAGCCGCAGGCCGTTGAGGCGCTGGAGGATATCATCGAGGCCTTCGACGGCATCATGGTCGCCCGCGGCGACCTCGGCGTCGAGATGCCCCTCGAGGCCGTGCCTCTGGTGCAGAAGCGCGCGATCGAACTCGCTCGTATTGCTGCCAAGCCCGTTATCGTCGCGACGCAGGTCATGGACTCCATGATCAAGAATCCTCGCCCGACGCGTGCGGAAGCTTCCGACTGCGCCAACGCGATTCTTGACGGTGCCGACGCGGTCATGCTCTCCGGCGAGACCTCGGTGGGCGCTTTCCCGATCGAGACGGTTCGCACGATGGCCGCGATCATCGAGTCGACGGAAGAGAACGGCGGAGAGCGCATCGCTTCGATTCCCGGCTACTTCGCCGATCGTGCCGGTGTCATCTGTGAAGCCTCTGCACGAATCGCAGAGAAGATGGACGCGCGTTACCTCGTGACGTTCACTCAGTCGGGCACCTCGGCACGCCTGCTGTCGCGCATGCGTCGCCCGATCCCGATGCTGGCCTTCACTCCGCTGGAGTCGACCCGGCGCCGCCTTGCCCTGTCGTGGGGCATTCAGACCTATCGTGTGCCGACTGTTCAGCACACCGACGACATGGTCTGGCAGCTCGATCAGGTCGTCCAATCCTCGCGACTGGCCGACATCGGCGAACAGCTTGTGATCGTCGCGGGCATGCCCCCGGGCATCGCCGGCTCCTCGAACATGCTGCGTATCCACGAAGTCGGAGATGAGGCCGATTACGCGATTGGTGGTCTGCGCTAGGCCTGAGATATGCGGTAGCGGGGGTGTCGGCGGTGAGCCGGTGCCCCCGCTCTTTTTCAGCATTGACGTGGACAACATTGTATTCGTGGAATAAACTATCCGGATACACGTTGAGACACGTGGACGTCGCACCAACGACGGCGCGGCAGTGCAGCAGATCGCTGCCCGGCGTGATCAGGAATGCCTGTGCGAACAAAGCACGTTTTCTGGCGCGCCCGAATGAAAGAGGAGAAAGAGAAATGAATACGAATATCCGGACCGTGTCGGTCCACGACACTCTGTTTGGTCGTGTGGCCAACAACCTGGAGGTCGGTCAGCTGTCACGCGCCGTTGAGCCGTGGTTTGCTGACTTCCACGATTCGAGGGTCAAGCAGGCAATTGCCGACCTTGACGAGCCGGCCCGCCGGGGCGCGGCTGCCGAGTATCTCGGTCTCGAACTGAGCGTGGTGGCCTGAGCCGTGACAAAGGGGCCGACAAGCAGTGCTTGTCGGCCCCTTGTTCGTCTGCGATTCTGTTGTAGCAGTTGCGCGACGCGCGTCGCACGCGTGCGCAATTGCCGGTACCATTAGGAGCACGTACTCCACTGGCGGTACCCCGAGTGGGATTCGAACCCACAACAAGCCGGGTTTGAGCCGACCGCCTCTGCCAGTTGGGCTATCGGGGCTTCGCGTGTGCGTGTCCCACAATAGAGCAGCTGAGCAAACCGATCAAACTGAGGAATATGACAATGAGTGAAGAGCAGGCTGAACCGCGTCGCGTCCTCGTCGCAGAAGACGAGGGGTTGATTCGTCTCGATATCGTTGAGACGCTGACCCAGGCGGGGTTCGAGGTCGTCGGCGAGGCTGCCGATGGTGAGGAAGCTGTCGAGCTCGCGCTTGAGCTGGAACCCGACCTGTGCGTGATGGATGTCAAGATGCCGAAGATGGACGGCATCACCGCTGCTGAGAAGATCCTGCAGGAGCTGTCTTGCGCCGTCGTCATGCTGACGGCGTTCTCGCAGACCGAGCTCGTCGAGCGTGCCCGTGACGCCGGTGCGATGGCATACGTCGTTAAGCCTTTCAGCCCTGCTGACCTGATTCCCGCGGTCGAGATTGCCCTGTCGCGTCACGCAGAGATTGAGTCGCTCGAGGATCAGATTGCCGATCTGTCGGATCGCTTCGAGACTCGTAAGCGGGTCGACCGTGCGAAGGGCCTTCTCATGAAGAACATGGGAATGAGCGAGCCCGAGGCCTTCCGCTGGATCCAGAAGACGTCGATGGATCGTCGTCTGTCCATGCGTGAGGTTGCCGACGCGGTGATCAACCAGGTCGACGACTGAGTCAAGAATGCGCGAATGGGGAGGGTCAATAGACCCTCCCCATCGTTGTGTTGCGGCTCGTCAGTCGTGGCTCGAGCGCACGAGGATACGGTTAGCCACACGCGCAATCGAAATGAGGCGGTCCGCCTCATCGCGGATTTCTACGGTGTGAACGGTTGAGCTGCGTCCCAGGTGAACGGCTGTGGCCGTTGCCGTGATGATCCCTTCACGGCCCGCACTAATGTGCGAGGCGTTTAGTTCGGTACCGACGGCGTACGCTTGCTTACCCGGGTTCGTTTCCCTGGCATGGATCTGCGCAGCGAACGATGCGGCGGTTTCGGCGAGGGCTGCGGACGCACCGCCGTGGAGGATTCCCGCGCTCTGGCGGTTTCCGTCGATGGGCATGGAGATCACGGTGCGCATCGCGCTGTGTTCGAGCACCTCCATCCCCGTGGCGTCCATGAGCGTGCCGGGCCAGTGGGCACCGACCCAGCCGCCGCGCGCAAGCGGGTCGGGTGAGGAAGACTGCGTGTGTTTCGTCTGGTGATCGTGTGTCATGGCATCTAGGGTGGCATGTGTGAGTGACACTGTGCTGATTATTGATGGCCATTCGATGGCGTTTCGCGCTTTCTACGCGCTTCCGCCGGATAACTTTGTGACGGCCACAGGCCAGCACACGAACGCGGTTTACGGCTTCGTCTCAATGCTGACGCGCTTGTTGGAGACGGAGAAGCCCACCCGTATCGCCGTCGCTTTCGATGTGTCCAGGCACTCATTTCGCACGGAGGAGTATCCGGAGTACAAGGGGACGCGCGACGCGACGCCCGAGGAGTTTAAGGGCCAGGTTGAGCTCATCCGGGAGGTACTCGACGCGATGGGTATCGTCTCGCTGTCTCGCGAGGGATTCGAGGCCGACGATATTCTTGCGACTCTTGCCTACCGCGCCGGCCGCGAGGGGGCGACCGTCCTGGTGGTGTCCGGCGACCGCGATTCCTTCCAGACGGTGACACAGAATGTCACGGTCCTGTATCCGGGTACGGGCCCCGGTGACTTGCGCCGGATGACGCCGCAGGCCGTGGAAGACAAATACGGCGTGCCGCCGCATCGCTACCCGGAGATTGCCGCAATCGTGGGTGAGACGTCGGATAACCTGCCCGGCGTTCCCGGCGTCGGGCCGAAGACAGCCGCTCAGTGGATCAATAAGTTTGACGGACTGGACAACCTCCTGGCCCGTGCCGACGAGATCGGTGGAAAGCGCGGTGCCGCCCTGCGCGAACACATGGACGACGTTGTGCGCAACCGTCGCCTTAACCACCTGCTCACCGATATGGAGCTGGAGGTGGGTCCTGGCGACCTCGCTCGCCGCGCCACGGATGTGGCCGCCATTGACCGTCTTTTCGATTCTCTCGAGTTTGGTCGCCTGCGTCATAAGGTTCGTGAAGTTTCCGGCATCGGTATGGGGGAGGAGCGCGCTGACGAGGCTCCCGAACCGGTCGCACAGGTTGAGATCTCGGTGTCCCTCGCCGATGCGTCCTGCGACATCGCTCAGTGGGCTCGCGGCCGCTCCACGCTCGCCGTCCTCGTTGAGGGCGACACGAGGCCGACGCGTGGAGATGTCACGCGCCTCGTTCTCGCCTCCGAGGCTGACGCGCTCGTCATCGACCCAGTCGAGCTAAGCCCTGCGCAGGAGGAAGCGGTTGGCACCGTTCTGGCCACGGCCTCGTCCCTGATCGTGCACGACGCGAAGGGAACCCGTCACGCCCTGGCATCGCGCGGATGGACCCTTGGTACCATCGAGTGCGACACCATGCTGGCCGCATACCTCGCCCACCCGGACCAGCGCTCACACAAGCTGGTGGACGTGCTCTCGCGCGTGCTCGGAGTCGTCATCGAGGAGCGAGAGGGTGATGCCGGTGCGCTCTTTGAACTCTCGGACGTCGGAGCGGGGCCGAACGCTGCGCAGACGTATGCGGGCCAGTTGGCCGCGCACCTGCACCCTCTTGCCAAGACCCTGCGCGCCCGGCTCGAAGAGAGTTCCGAAGCGTCGCTGCTGACCGAGATGGAGATGCCCCTGTCGGTCCTGCTTGGCCGGATGGAAGACATCGGTATCGCAGCGGACACGAGCGTGCTCGACGGGCTCTCTGACGAACTCGGAGCGGCCGTCGATTCCGCGCGCGAGGGCGCGTGGGCGGCGGCGGGGCGTGAGATTAACCTCTCGAGCCCCAAGCAGCTCCAGGAGCTTCTCTTTGACCACTTCGGCCTTCCCAAGACGAAGAAGACGAAGACCGGGTATACGACGAACGCAGAGGCCTTGGCGGACCTGCATGCGAAGACTGCTGATCAGGGGGGAGCAGGACACGACTTCCTTGGGTTCCTACTGACGCACCGTGAGCGCATCAAGCTCAAGCAGATGGTCGACTCCCTGTCGGCGACCGTCGCCTCCGACGGGCGTATCCACACGACGTTCTCACAGGTCGCAGCGGCAACGGGTCGCCTCGCATCCTCCGATCCGAACCTGCAGAACATCCCCGCGCGCAGCGCAGACGGCATGCGTATTCGTGGTGCCTTCGTCGCTGGCGACGGATTCGAAACGCTGATGAGTGCCGACTACTCGCAGATTGAGATGCGCCTCATGGCTCACCTGTCCGGCGACGAGGCTCTCATCGAAGCCTTCAACTCGGGTGAAGACTTGCATCGCACCATGGCCTCGATGGTGTTCGGTACCCCCGTCGCCGATGTCAGCGGCGAGGAGCGTTCGCGCATCAAGGCAACCTCCTACGGCCTCGCTTACGGTCTGTCTTCCTACGGTCTGGCGGCCCAGCTCGGTATTGCCGTCCCAGAGGCGGCTGCTCTGCGCGACCGTTACTTTGAGCGCTTCGGTAAAGTGCGCGACTACCTCGAGGGTCTCGTCGCTCAAGCGCGAGCTGACGGCTACACCCAAACGATGTTTGGACGCCGCCGCTACCTGCCCGACCTGCGCTCGTCGAATCGCCAGCGTCGAGAGATGGCCGAACGCGCTGCCCTCAATGCACCCATTCAGGGCAGTGCCGCGGACATCGTGAAGATCGCGATGATGAACGTCGCCGACACCCTGTCCGAGGCGGGGCTCGCGTCACGCCTTCTCGTGCAGATCCATGACGAGCTTCTTCTCGAGGTTGCCTCTGGCGAAGCACAGGCCGTCGAAGCGATTGTCCGCGACAAGATGGCGACCCCGGTCGAGCTCTCCGTGCCGCTCGACGTCGCCGTCGGAATCGGGCAGTCCTGGCAGCTCGCGGCCCACTGATGGGCGATATGAGGCGACGCACACCACGCAAAGTGCCGCCATATTCGTCACATTTGCACGTCAAAGACTGCTAAACTGGATCATGGTGCCTGGGCACACGTGCATCCGCATGTGTTCCGAGGTGCCAGAACTGTCCATCTACTATCCAGTCCGTTTCGGAGAAACTACTACATGACCACCAACACGCCGCAGGTCGCTATCAAC
>ERZ773062.110-NODE-110-length-57248-cov-12.906055_pt1 | contig 57248 bp, 42 predicted proteins | sample MGYA00580626_ERZ773062 | MGnify/ENA primary metagenome ERZ773062 (study PRJEB29015, sample SAMEA2738003) | human oral metagenome | biome: human oral; feature: human-associated habitat; material: dental | place: China | collected 2058 ... | reverse complement strand
TCAACAGCCAGGCACACACCCTCAAACCCATCATCCAAATCGGGAAAAATGGACTCAACGACCAAATCAAAACCAGCGTTCGTCAGGCACTTGATGCTCGCGAATTGATCAAGGTTACTCTCTTACAAAACACAGATGAAAATATCCACGAAGTAGCTGAAATCTTAGAAGAAGAAATCGGTGTGGATACAGTCCAAAAGATCGGCCGTATCTTGATTTTGTATAAACAATCAAGCAAGAAAGAAAATCGTAAGATTTCTAAAAAAGTTAAAGAAATTTAAAAAAATACTCCCAAACTGTTTTTACAGAAGATTAAAGGAGATTAGCCTATGGCAATCGAATTATTAACTCCCTTTACAAAAGTGGAGTTAGAGCCAGAAATCAAGGATAAAAAACGCAAGCAAGTTGGAATCTTAGGGGGAAATTTTAACCCTGTTCACAATGCCCATCTTATCGTGGCAGACCAAGTACGCCAGCAGTTGGGATTGGATCAAGTTCTGCTCATGCCTGAATACCAACCACCTCACGTAGACAAAAAGGAAACCATTCCTGAACACCACCGCCTCAAGATGCTTGAATTGGCAATTGACGGAATAGAAGGTTTAGCTATTGAGACTATTGAGCTAGAGCGTAAGGGGATTTCCTACACCTACGACACCATGAAGCTTCTAACAGAGAAGAATCCAGATACAGATTACTATTTCATTATCGGAGCCGACATGGTGGACTATCTGCCTAAGTGGTACAGAATTGATGAATTGGTCGACCTCGTTCAGTTTGTAGGAGTTCAGCGACCACGATACAAGGCTGGGACTTCTTATCCAGTCATCTGGGTGGATGTGCCTCTCATGGATATTTCATCCAGTATGGTACGTGATTTCATAGCCCAAGGTCGCACACCTAACTTTCTCTTGCCAAAACCAGTGCTAGACTATATCGAGAAAGAAGGGCTTTACTGATGGCCTATCAAGACTATATCAACTGTTCGCGTGAAGAATTATTGGAAAAAATGGCAGAGCTCCTACCTGAAAAACGCCTAACCCATTGTTTGGGTGTAGAGCGTGCAGCCATTGAGCTTGCAGAACGATTTGGAATTGATGCTGAGAAAGCTGGTTTGGCAGGTCTCCTTCATGACTATGCTAAAAAGCTATCAGATCAAGAATTTTTAGACTTGATAGATCGTTATCAACTTGACTCTGATCTTAAAAATTGGGGCAATAATGTATGGCATGGCATGGTCGGTATCTACAAGATTCAGGAAGATTTGGATTTGAAAGATCCTGAAATTTTGCGTGCAATAGAAATCCATACAGTTGGAGCTGGCCAGATGACGGACCTTGATAAGGTCATCTACGTCGCAGACTACATCGAGCACAATCGTGCCTTTCCAGGTGTGGATCAGGCGCGTGAGATTGCAAGTTTGTCACTCAATAAGGCAGTAGCTTATGAAACAGCTCGCACTGTAGAACATTTGGCTCGCCAGGGATTTCCTATCTATCCCCAAACCCTTGAAACCTATAACGCCTATGTGCACTATTTGAAAGAGGACTAAATGAACGAAAAAGAATTACTAGAACTAGTCGTGAAAGCGGCTGATGAGAAACGTGCGGAGGATATTCTCGCACTTGACGTACAAGAATTGACCAGTGTAACAGACTACTTTGTTATCACTAGCTCAATGAATAGCCGTCAATTGGACGCTATCGCTGAAAATATCCGTGAAAAAGTAGCCCACGCGGGCTTTAAAGGCAGCCATGTCGAAGGCGATGCAGCTGGAGGCTGGGTCTTACTAGATCTTGGTAGTGTCGTAGTGCATATCTTCTCAGAAGAAATGCGTGCCCACTATAACCTAGAAAAACTATGGCATGAGGCGGATTCAGTAGATTTATCTGAAGCTTTGGCCTAGTAGATGAACTCAGTTGCAGTCAACTGGGTTTTATTTGCTTATTTTAGAAGAAAATGGATAGAAAGGTGAGGGCGAGTGGTATTTACCAGGGACGCTCTTTATAACTTAATTATGCCTACTTATGAAACCTTTGCGGCTGTTTACGATGCTGTGATGGATGATAGTTTATACGATAAATGGACGGATTTTTCTCTGCGTCATTTGCCCAAGACTAAGAAGAGAAAGAAACTCTTGGAGCTGGCTTGTGGTACAGGCATCCAGTCCGTTCGCTTTTCTCAAGCAGGCTTTGATGTGACTGGGCTTGATTTAAGCGCGGATATGTTGAAGATTGCCGAAAAGAGAGCAGTATCAGCCAAGCAAAAGATTGATTTTATGGAAGGCAATATGCTGGATTTATCCAAGGCAGGGAAATTCGACTTTGTCACGTGTTATTCGGACTCAATCTGTTACATGCAAGATGAGGTTGAAGTCGGGGACGTCTTTAAAGAAGTCTATAATACCCTTAATGAAGATGGGGTCTTCATCTTTGATGTGCATTCGACCTACCAGACAGATGAGGTTTTTCCAGGCTATTCTTACCATGAAAATGCAGAAGACTTTGCCATGCTTTGGGATACCTATGAGGACGAAGCGCCTCACTCTATCGTGCATGAACTGACCTTCTTTATCAAGGAAGCGGATGGTTCCTTTAGTCGCCACGATGAAGTGCATGAGGAGCGTACATACGAAGTTTTGACCTATGATATTTTACTGGAGCAGGCTGGTTTCAAATCCTTCAAACTCTACGCAGACTTTGAGGATAAGGAGCCTACAGAAACTAGCACCCGTTGGTTTTTTGTGGCGCAGAAGTAGGAGATTACCATGACCATTATAGGTATTATAGCGGAGTTCAATCCTTTTCATAATGGTCACAAATACCTGCTAGAACAGGCAGATGGGTTGAAAATTGTGGCCATATCTGGGAATTTCATGCAACGAGGCGAGCCTGCTATCGTGGACAAGTGGACACGGGCTCAAATGGCACTGGAGAATGGAGCAGACTTGGTAGTAGAATTGCCTTTTTTAGTCAGTGTTCAGGCAGCGGATTTCTTTGGACAAGGAGCAGTAGATATCTTGGCAAGGTTGGGGATTGATAGCCTAGCCTTTGGGACAGAAGAAGTTCTGGATTACCAGAAAATTGCTGACTTATATGCAGAGCGTGGTCAAGAGATGGAGAATTTTGTAGATAATCTGCCTGATTCACTCTCTTATCCTCAGAAAACCCAAGCCATGTGGAAGGAATTTGCAGGTCTTGATTTTTCGGGTGATACGCCAAATCATGTTCTTGCTCTCGCCTACGCCAAGGCAGTTGCTGGGAGAGATATCAAACTTCATCCAATCAAGCGTCAGGGGGCAGGATATCATTCTGTGGACAAGGATGTGGACTTTGCTTCGGCGACAGCCCTCCGTCAGCATCAATTAGATCAAGATTTCTTAGAACGCTTTATGCCTTCTGTTAATCTCTTTGAAAATGCTAGTAGGGTGAGCTGGGAAGATTATTTTTCACTTTTACGCTATCAAATCTTGTCAAATCCAGATTTAAGTACTATTTATCAGGTCAATCAAGAGATGGCTGTGCGTATTAAGGAAGCCATCAAAATAGCAAAATCTATTGAGGAATTGGTTGAGTTAGTGGCTACCAAACGCTACACCAAGGCGCGTGTGCGACGCCTCTTGACCTATATCTTGGTGCAGGCTAGAGAAAGTGACTTGCCAGAAGGTATTCACGTCCTTGGTTTTACCGAAAAAGGCAGACAACACCTTAAAGCTCTCAAGGAGCAGGTCAATCTCGTCAGCCGAATCGGTAAAGAACCTTGGGATGCCATAACCCAAAAGGCAGACCAAATTTATCAACTGGGACACCCTAGTATAGCAGAACAAAATTTTGGCAGAGTGCCAATCAGAATCGAATCGAACTAAGTCTACTGTGAGGTGGACTTTTTTAATTTTTTTTCGAATAACTAGATAGAAAAGAAAAAATCTTGTACAAGTTCCTGACAATTTCTTTCTTTTCATGTATAATAGTGGAAAAGAGGTAAAACGAGGTATGGTTATGGAAGCAGTTCTTTACTCAACATTCCGAAATCATTTAAAAGACTACATGAAGAAGGTAAACGATGAGTTTGAGCCTTTGACGGTGGTCAACAAAAATCCGGACGAGGACATTGTAGTCCTTTCAAAAAGTGAGTGGGATAGTATTCAGGAAACATTGAGAATTGCTCAGAATAAGGAACTTTCTGACAAGGTCTTGCGAGGAATGTCCCAAGTTCGTGCGGGACACACTCAGTTGCATGTGATTGAGGAGTGATGGATGCTACTCAAGTTTACAGAAGATGCCTGGGCAGATTATTGCTACTGGCAAACTCAGGACAAGAAAACGCTAAAAAGAATCAACAAACTAATCAAAGATATTCAACGCGATCCATTTACAGGAATTGGAAAACCAGAACCGCTCAAATATGATTTCCAAGGAGCTTGGTCACGTCGTATTGATGCAGAAAATCGTATCATCTATATGATGGATGGAGATAGTGTCGCTTTCTTATCCTTTAAGGATCATTACTAAGTCTACTGAAAGGTAGGCTTTTTATTTTAGAAATAATCTTTTGTAGAGGTTCGTTTTTAAAATTGATAAAGTTTCGAGGATAAAAACTAGTTTTTAGTATAATAACCGCATTATTTGCTCTTGAATCCGCTTTATAACTCTTATTTTATGGTATAATGAAGAGAATTGTAAATCATAAAAACAGGGGAAGCAAATGTCTTATTTTAAAGAAAAACTACCGATATTCCAATCGAACGACGTTCAGATTTCAAATGTGGTCAACGCAGTTTGGTCGATTGCGAACACCTTACGTGGGGCTTATCGTGCAGATAAGTATCGAGATGTCATCATTCCGATGTTTGTCTTGACTCGCTTAGAAGCTGCTTTATTGCCAACGAAAGATGAAGTAGTTGCGCTTTATCAGTCAAATCCCAATACACCTGAAAAGGTTCTTGAGAACAAGTCTGGTTATAAATACTATAATACCAGTCCTTTTACGCTTGAAAACCTCCAAAATGATCCCAATGCGATTGAGGAAAATTTTATTGCCTATCTAGATGGTTACTCTTGTCGTGTAAAGGATATTATTGAAAATCTAAAGTTTAAAGAACAGGTCCACACACTTGCAAAGTCTGGACGTCTTTTTACGGTCATCAAAAAGTTCTCTCAGATTGACCTATCGCCAAGTTCCGTGGACTCAATGGTGATGGGCTATATGTTTGAAGATATCATCCGTCGCTTTTCTGAAAATGAAGAAGCTGGTTCTCACTATACACCTCGTGAAGTCATTGCTCTAATGGTCAATCTGCTCTTGATCGAAGCTGATGAAGAATTATTTGTCGATAAAAAAGAGTTGAAAATCCTAGATATGGCTGCTGGTACAGGTGGTATGCTAGCGACAGCCAAAAGTTATATCCGCAAGCTCGATACAGGGGCGACTGTCCGTCTTTTTGGTCAGGAAGTTTTAGATGAGACTTTCGGGATTGGTCGAGCGGATATGTTGATTCGTCAGGAAGATTCGGATTATTTTGTGAAGTCGGATACCTTAAAAGATCCAGATCCATTCCCGGATACGAAGATGAACTTTGTCATTGCCAATCCTCCCTTTGGTCAATCTTGGGGCGGGAAAGATGCGGACGATGGTGTCGAAGAAGCTGTTAAGGCAGATCATAAACTATTTGTGACTACGGAAGGTCGACAAGGACGTTTTGTAGCGACTCCGGGAACTGGCGATGCCCAATTGCTTTTCCATCTTCATGGTTTAGCTAAACTAGAAGAAAACGGACGAGCAGCTATCATTTCAAATGGTTCTCCTCTCTTTTCTGGTGGTACTTCATCTGGAGAAAGTCAGATTCGTCGTTACATTCTTGAGAATGATTTACTAGAAGCTATTATTGCCCTACCAGGACAGTTTTTCTACAATACAGGGATTGGGATTTACATCTGGATTTACAATAAAAACAAATCTCCTGAGCGTCAAAATAAGGTCCAGTTTATCGATGCGACAGAGGAGTTTGTTCCTCTGCGTAAATCTCTCGGACAAAAACGTCGTGAATTGTCTCAAGATAATATCCGCCAGATCCTCCAATGGTATGATGATTTTACAGAAAATGACCATGTGAAGATTTTTGATAAGGAAGAATTTCTTTACCGAGAATATACTGTCATGCAGCCTCTACAACGTCGTGGCTGGATTACTGAGGAAACCATTGAGAAGGCAAAAAGTGTTCCTTTCCTAGCTAAACTATTTGACGAATACCAGTATCAAGAATTGCTAGAGTTGGAACCACGCACAGCCAAGGATGAGAAAAAATTACAAGACTTTGAAGCTGGGAAGGCCAAGCAAGAAGCTATCTTGGATGCTCTTGGTAAGGGAATTACAGATGACAGTTATCCTAATTTTGAAATCTTTGTCCAAGTCATTAAAGACTTGTTGGGAGATATCAAGGTAACGCCTGCTAATATCAATGCGCTAGCCCTAGCTATGAGTGAAATGGACAAGACAGCAGAAGTCATCCGTACTAAGAAGAAAGACAAGCCAAATGAGATTGCTGATGGGATTGTCTATGATAAGACAACTAAGGATAGCGAAATCGTCAAGCTGACAGAGGATGTGGAAGACTACTTTGCGCGTGAGGTCTACCCACATGTACCTGACGCCCATTACTGGTTTGATGAGGAGAAGGGCTATGGAGCCGAGATTCCTTTTACCCGCTATTTCTATCACTACCAAGCACCAGAAAGTGCAGAGAAGCTTTTGGCAGAGTTTTATGAACTGGAAGCAGAACTACAGACTCTCTTGGAGGAACTAAAACATGACTAGGATGAAAGAGAGTGGCATCGACTGGATTGGACAGATACCAGAAGAATGGGAGATTTCTAAAATAAGATATTTAGTAACTACTAGAAGCGAAAAAAGAATAACAGACTCTTCTGTACCCTACATAGGATTAGAAAATATAGAAAGTCAAACTGGGAAATTTGTTGATACGGGTATACAAGTTGATAAAAGTGAAAATATTGTAGTGGAAATTGGAGATATTTTATTTGGGAAGTTGAGACCATATTTAAGAAAATATTGGCGAGCCACCTTCACTTCAACAGCTAGCTCAGAATTTCTTGTGTTTCAATCTTCAGAACTAGATATGAATTTTTTATATTATGCTATTCAAAGTGATAGTTTTATTGAAGAAGTTAATACTTCAACTTATGGTAGTAAAATGCCTAGAGCAAGTTGGGAATATATTAAAAATATGAAAATTGCTTTTCCAACAAGTCTTGTTGAACAACAAAAAATCGCTGATTTTTTAGATAAGAAAACTGCTCAGTTGGATAAGGTAAAAAGTCTACTTGAGGAGCAAATTCAAAAGCTCAATGCCTACCGAGCTAGCTTGATTTATGAAACCGTCACAAAAGGACTGGATAAAACAGTGCCTATGAAAGATTCAGGAATCGACTGGATCGGACAGGTACCTGAAGGGTGGGGAGTAGGAAAAGTTAAGTATTTTTCACAAATTTCTGCTGGAGCAACTCCTGATAGAAATAATTCGCTTTTTTGGAATGGAAATATTAACTGGATGTCATCAGGTGAGGTTAATCAGGGCATTGTAAAGCATACCTCTGAATCGATTACAGATTTAGCATTAAAAAGAACATCAACAAAATTACTTCCCAATGGGACTGTCATGCTTGCATTAAATGGGCAGGGAAAGACGAAAGGAACAGCAGCTGTTTTAGCGATTGAATCGGCTTCTAATCAATCTCTTGCATCATTTATAGTTGATAATAAAATATTGAATAATATGTATTTGTATTATTTTTTTGTAGCAAACTACTATAACATTAGAGGGTTGAAAGGCGAGGATAGAGATGGTTTGAATTTGCAGTTAGTATCAAATATAGTTATTCCTCTATTTGAATTCGAGGAACAACAAAAAATTGTTGATTTTCTTGATAAGAAAACAGTTCAAATAGATAAACTTATTCAAATCAAGAATGAGCAAATTGATAATATTAACAAACAACGACAAACTCTTATTTATGATTATGTGACAGGGAAGAGGAGGGTCTAGAAGTGTAGCTTGTATTTGGTTGAAACAAGTAAATAATAGGACGGTTTTAAAATATGGAAGAAAATTATAGTTTATCTGTCTCTCAAATAAAGAAATCTATTAAGGAAAATTCTTTAATCTTATTTGTTGGTGCAGGCATATCAGCTAATTCAAATTTGCCGACTTGGAAAGAGTTGAATCAATCATTTAAGAACGAATTAGATTTACCAGATGACGATTCGGATGATTATTTACGAGTTGCTCAGTATTATTATGATACCTTTGGGAAAAATCAGTACACAAAAAAGATAGAAGAAGTTTTTTCTAGTAAAGGAACAAGTAAACCAAATGGATTACATACATTAATAGAAAAAATAGCTCCGAAACATATTATTACGACAAACTATGATTCTCTACTGGAAGATCAGTTTGAAAGTGGCTTGTTAAAGTACAATGTAGTCGCCGAGGATAAAGATATTCCTTACACAAGTTCTGAAAGATATTTAATTAAAATGCATGGTGACTTTAGTAAAAAAAATATTGTTTTAAAGGAGGATGATTACTTAGACTATACTTTGAACTTTCCAATGGTTTCTACCTTGATTCAATCATTGATAATGAACCATACCTTATTGTTTGTAGGCTATTCTTTGGGTGATTCGACTTTTAATTCTATATTTCGATTGATTCAAAACACATTTAAATTGGATGCTAAATTTGCCTATTTTTATACTCCAGAAGAACCTTCGATGATTATTAGAGAGTATTATAAGAAACAAGGTATTATCATTGTTTCTAACGAAACTTTTTCAGATGAAGAAGAAATAGAGAATCAGAACAAAAAATATTTAGGTACAAAGAGATTTTTAGAGACTCTTGCTGGAAATAGGAATAGCACCGTAAAAAATGCTGATGATTTATGGAATCAACTTGCTTTTTTAGATAGGCTCAGTTATATCGATTCGAAAGATTTTTCAACATACTCCACTTTAAAGAGAAGAGCTTTAAACAGGGGGGATAGCTACAGTTGGTTTGGAAATGATAGCTTAAGATTTGAAATTAAGGATCATGAAGAACTACGAAATATGGTCGCTAACAAATCTCTTTTCAACCATTTTTTGGGCTTTGACTTTGAAGAGCCTAGAGATTCAAAAACAAATGGATTCTTAATTGAAGCTTTTGAACTATATGAAGAAAAGCAGTATTCGTTAGCAAAAGCAAAGTTCCGAGAGTTAGCGAATACAGCTTTTCGTCAGAAAGATTATTTCAATTTTTTAGTGTGTGAATTTAATTTCAAGCATATTCCAATGCATTTTTTTGATGAAGCAAAAGAATTTAGATATGCTGATCCTTTATATGATGGAGAGTTAAATGAACTAACAGAACAAATTATTAACTCGGTAACAGGTGATGAGAAAAAAATTATAGAATTTTTTAGAGATTCAATCCTCAACCTCAATTTTTTATACAGAAAATTAGAAACGATTAACGAATTATTCGATAAAATTCGTGAAGAACATGAAATTTATCGGAGGGGAGGACAGTCTTTTAATAACCATCTCTATAATGCTGAGTTTGAAGTGAAAAATCTTTATAACTTTATAAAACTAAACTGTTTGTGTGTTGAACATTATAAGATTTTTAAATCGATCATTAATAGATACTTGGAATTGTTATTACTCAGTTATGATAATTCATATGTAAACTATGAAAAATCTATTTCTGAAGGGACAGCATCAATAATTAGGGAACTTGATTTGGAAGACGTCCAATTGATTCTTCCTAGTATTGATTTTAAAGTAGTAAATTTATACTTTAGAAATTATTCATTTAGTAAAATAAAAGTTACTGACGAAGCAAAAGAGTTTTTATTTAAAAGAATAACTTATCTACAAGAAAAAGTTAAATCTCATGTAGACGGTAATCTACATGACCTAAGAAATTTGCTAAACCTTTTGCCTCTGGTTGATAATATAGATGTATCAAGAATAATAAATGTTTTAGACTCTCAAACACTATACTTTGATTTATATAAAGAAATTAAGGGTCTCATTAGAGTTGTCCTTGATAATAAAGGCGCTATTAATGATGATTTGTTGAAATCTAAGATAGTTGATATTGTTAATAAACATTTAAATATAATTTTGAAAAATAATTTTTCTTTATATCATTCATCGTATCCTTTATATTCTCAGTTATTAGAATACTGCTCAACTGAAGAAGAAACTGCAGGAGTAGTGCTTGAAAAGCTCAATATAGATATTTTAAAAATTAAATATCAAAATGATGATGTTAAAAATATTATGGAGTATTCTGATTTATTATGTTCTTTATTTAACAATCTTGGGGAAGATACTAAGAATGATGTTCTAGGAATTCTAAGTGCTTATGAGGACTCAGAAAGTATCTTTTATTACAAAGTAATTGAACTGATGCTTGCTAAAGTGTATGGTTTTCCTAAGCTACAACATAAAATCTACCAACACTTGATAAAAAGAATTAATGAAGTTCATGAGGACGGCATAATAACCGTCCCAGACCTAAGGGCACAATCAGTAGGTGATTTATACAATCTAAGCATAAAAGGATATTTTTCAGAGTTTGACATTTTAAAAGATATCAAAGAAGATATTCGAGGGCTTTATCCTGAAGTAGATTGGACTTGGTACGATGATAAGAGTGATGAAGTAATTCGTCGTTTATTAGAGCACAGAACTCCAAGTAATATTAAAACTCTTTTTTCAAAAAATGAAGAAGATAATAAATTGATTAATGAGTATATAATCAGAACTCTTGATGAAGAAAGAATTACGTTTAAGAAATGAACTGAAACAATGAAATGTTAGAAAGTGAGAAACTATGGCAAATTTGGGCTTGAAGGAGCGCTATGATTTCCAGCAGTGGATTATCAAAGATTTAAAAGAAAAAAATGGTTATATCCAGCGGGATGCTACTTGCTACGACCCTCGATTAGCCATGGATGTGGAACTCCTATGGGATTTTCTGATGGAAACCCAGGAGGAGACCATGGATTACCTCCTCAAAAAACTGAGTAAGGAGACAATCATCAATCTCATCAATACAGAAATTGTCAAGGGTGGGTTTTTGTTCGCCTTAAAAGAGGGTGTCTTTATTGAAAACAAGCAACTGTGCCTTCTCTATCGTAAACCTGCGACCAGTTTTAATGAAAAAGCTGTTCAACAATACCAAGCCAATCGCTTGTCTGTGATTGAAGAGGTGGTTTATGAAGAGGATGATCGCATCGATCTTGTTATCTTTATCAATGGATTAGCCCTTTTTGCCATTGAACTCAAGTTCAATCCAAATGGTCAATCGGTCCAGGATGCTATCAAGCAACTCAAGGGTCGCAATCCCAAGAATCGACTCTTTCGTTTTGAGCAGGGAGTTTTGGCTTCCTTTGCTGTTGATACCTTGGAGGTTTACATGACCACCCAGTTAAAAGGCCAAGAAACCTATTTCTTACCTTTTAACATGGGGAAAGGAGAAGGGGTCGAAACAGGAAGTGGAAATCCCCATAATCCAGACGGAGTGGATACAGAGTATTTATGGCTAGACGTCCTGACCATGGACAGTATTCTCCAACTGGTTGAGAGTTTCATCTTTTATGAAGTCGATAAGAGCAACTCTAAAAAGAAAACTCTTATCTTCCCAAGATATCATCAGCGTAGAGCCGTTAGTCGTCTTCTGGAAGATATGAAGACCAATCATACGGATAACAATTATTTGATTCAACATTCAGCTGGTTCAGGGAAAACGAACACTATTGCTTGGCTTGCCCACAGCTTAGTGTCCCTTCATGATGACCAAAACAGAAATATCGTCGATACAGTCTTGATTGTCACAGACCGTATTGTAGTAGACCGTCAGTTACAAGATGCTGTTAGACAGATCAACCATAAGAACGGTGTCGTGAAAGTGATGGGTGATCGTGAGACATCAAGTGATTTAGCGGATGCCATTGCAGGGAATACAAAAATTATTGCAACGACAATCCATAAATTCGCACAGATCAATCAGTCGGATTGGATGTCTGTAGGTAATACCGCCAATAAGAAGTTTGCTATTTTGATTGATGAAGCTCATAGCTCTACGACTGGTTCTTATATGAGTTCAGTTAGTCAGGTCTTGACTGAAACGGATACAGAAAATGGAACTATCGATGAGGTTCAGGAAGTAACCGTTGCGGATGCGATTGAGCAGGAGATTGCTCGTACAGGTAAGCAAGATAATGTTTCAATCATTGCTTTTACAGCAACTCCTAAGGCGACTACCCTACAGTTGTTTGGCTCGACACAGTCAGATGGCTCGAAAGCTCCATTTGACGTCTATAGTATGAAGCAAGCAATCAATGAAGGCTTTATCTTGGATGTCCTCAACAACTACACGACCTATAAGACCTATTGCAAGCTAAATAAAGCTGTAGAAGAAGATCCTGAACTAAAAACTACTATTGCCAAACGTAAGATTGCTAAGTTTATTGAATTATCTGATGAAAACATCAATAAAAAAGTGGAGATCATCATGGATCATTTTATCAGTCATGATATTATGGCTGAGTTAGGTGGACATGGGAAGGCAATGATTGTGACATCTGGACGTGAAGCCGCTGTTAAATACCAGCTAGCCTTTCAGAAGTATTTCGAAGACCATAGTATTACGAGCATTGGGACCTTGATTGCTTTCTCAGGTAAGGTAAATTATCGTGGTAAGGAGTACTCTGAATCACAGATGAATCACTGTAAAGAGGATGCTTTAAAAGATCAGTTTAACACAGATGACTATCAGGTCTTAATTGTGGCCAATAAATACCAAACAGGGTTTGATCAACCCAAACTGGTAGCCATGTATGTAGATAAGAAATTACGGAGTGTTGCGGCTGTTCAGACATTGTCTCGTCTGAATCGAATTTTCAGAGGTTACAACAAGAAGACCTTTATTCTTGATTTTAAAAATACTTATGAAGACATTCAATCTGCTTTTGCCCCTTATTATCGCACAACGATTCTATCAGAAACGATTTCACCTCGAGATGTTTTAGACCTCGATAAAAAATTGGACGAGTATGGCATTTTAGATACGGAGATTGTCCATGAGTTCAACCAATATCTGTATCAAGAGAAACGCTCTAGTCGAGATAAACAAAAGATGGTAGCTCTTCTAAACCAAGGTTATGAGAGAGTCAGACGCTACACTGATAAAGAGCAGTTATCTATTCGGAAGGTGATTCGAGGTTTCTTACGGATGTACACCTTCCTGATTCAAGCCACAGCTTACCAAAACGAAATCTTACACGAGAGATACAATTATCTTCAACGTTTAGTGAAGATGATTGACGTTCGGATTGGTAGTGATGACTTTACAATCGCCGATAAGATAGTCGTTGATTATATGAAACATAAAAAGACAGGGTCATTTGTTGGAGTTTCCGAATTGGATCAAAAGTATGAGGTGAACTTACCAAAACCAAGCTTAACATCAGTGACAGAAGACCAGGAAAAGCGCTTGTCAGAAATTTTGGATGAAATAAATGAGCAGTTAGATTTGGATATTGAACCAGAAGTTGGAATAAGTGGTGCAGTCTCTATTCGTGAGTTACTAAAGAAAAATTCAAGACTCAAACAATCAGCACATGTTAACTCTCGAGAAGATTTTAAATTTGCTTTTGAAGAAGAGATTGATAATGCTCTGATAGACGGATATGAACAGAGTAAAGAACTATTTGGAGCCCTATTAAATAACGACTCTTTCAAGAAGAGATTAGCAAATATATTTATTGACGATGTGTTTAAAAGTTTGAAAGGTTCTGAGGAATTGTAGTTCTAAAATTCAAGAGAATATATTCAATTAAGGTTTGTTAAAAATATTTTTTTGTGGTAAAATGTATAAGAATGCATGTCATTCAGATAAACAAATAAATTGAGGTAAAAACATGGAAATTATGACAATTTTTATAGTTGTTTTTGCCGTCATCATTGGTTTAGTCATTGGATATGTCAGCATCTCAGTCAAGATGAAATCATCACAAGAGGCTGCAGAGTTGATGCTTTTAAATGCTGAACAAGAAGCAACTAATTTACGAGGACAAGCTGAACGCGAAGCGGATTTATTACTAAATGAAGCCAAGAGCGAAAGCAAATCCCTTAAAAAAGAAGCACTATTGGAGGCTAAAGAAGAAGCCAGAAAATACCGCGAAGAAGTGGACGCTGAATTTAAGTCGGAGCGTCAAGAACTCAAGCAAATCGAAAGTCGTTTGACGGAGAGAGCTACGAGCCTTGACCGTAAAGACGATAATTTGACGAACAAAGAAAAAACACTTGAACAAAAAGAACAAAGTATTTCTGATAGAGCAAAAAACCTTGATGCACGTGAAGAGCAACTAGAGGAAATTGAAAAGCAAAAGCAAGCAGAACTAGAACGTGTCGGAAGTCTGACACAGTCAGAGGCAAAAGATATTATCTTAGCCCAGACAGAAGAAAACTTGACCAAGGAAATTGCTAGCCGCATTCGTGAGGCGGAGCAAGAAGTCAAAGAACGTTCAGATAAGCTTGCTAAAGATATCCTGTCCCAAGCGATGCAGAGAATTGCTGGTGAGTATGTAGCTGAGTCTACCAACTCGACAGTTCATCTGCCTGATGATACTATGAAAGGTCGTATCATTGGTCGTGAAGGTCGCAATATCCGTACTTTTGAAAGTTTGACAGGGGTTGATGTCATCATTGATGATACGCCAGAAGTGGTAACCTTGTCAGGTTTTGATCCTATCCGCCGTGAGATTGCCCGTATGACGATGGAAACCTTGCTTAAGGATGGACGTATTCACCCAGCTCGTATCGAAGAGTTGGTTGAGAAAAACCGTCAAGAAATTGATAACAGAATTCGTGAATACGGTGAGGCTGCTGCTTATGAAATTGGTGCGCCGAACCTTCACCCTGACTTGATGAAGATCATGGGTCGCTTGCAGTTCCGTACTTCATACGGACAAAATGTCTTGCGTCACTCAATCGAAGTGGCTAAGTTAGCTGGTATCATGGCTAGCGAACTTGGTGAAAATGCAGCTCTTGCCCGCCGTGCAGGATTCCTTCACGATATTGGTAAAGCCATTGACCGAGAAGTAGAAGGTAGCCACGTTGAGATTGGTACTGAATTAGCTCGCAAGTACAAAGAGCATCCAGTTGTGATTAACACGATTGCTAGTCACCACGGAGATGTAGAACCTGAAAGTGTGATTGCAGTTCTCGTTGCTGCAGCGGACGCCTTAAGCGCAGCCCGTCCAGGAGCTCGTAGCGAATCACTTGAAAGCTACATCAAACGTCTCCATGATTTAGAAGAAATCGCTAATAGCTTTGAAGGAGTTCAAAATAGCTTTGCCCTTCAAGCAGGTCGTGAAATCCGAATCATGGTAAATCCGGGTCAAATCAAGGACGATAAAGTCACAATCTTGGCTCACAAAGTTCGTGAGAAAATTGAAAACAATCTCGATTACCCAGGAAATATCAAGGTAACCGTGATTCGTGAACTTCGTGCAGTTGATTATGCAAAATAAATAAGAAAGAGCAGTTGAAAAATTACTGCTTTTTTGTTACACTAGATAGAAAGATTGTAGTAAGCAGAAATGCCTTCACAAAGAGAATTCTGAATGAATTTCCAAGGTATTTCACAAACTATCCAAAGGAGACATCATGGCAGACCGTGGCTTACTAATCGTTTTTTCAGGTCCTTCTGGAGTTGGGAAAGGAACGGTTAGACGAGAAATTTTTGAGAATTCTGAAAATCAATTCCAATATTCTGTATCTATGACAACACGGGCTCAACGTCCAGGTGAAGTAGACGGAGTTGACTATTTCTTCCGTACGCGTGAAGAATTTGAAGAATTAATCCGTCAAGGACAAATGTTAGAGTATGCAGAGTATGTAGGAAACTACTATGGAACTCCTCTGACTTATGTTAATGAAACCCTTGATAAGGGTATTGACGTCTTTCTTGAAATTGAAGTGCAGGGAGCTCTTCAGGTTAAGAAAAAAGTTCCAGATGCGGTCTTTATCTTTTTGACACCACCAGATTTGGAAGAATTGCAAGACCGTCTCGTAGGCCGTGGTACAGATAGTGCAGAAGTGATCGCCCAACGTATCGAAAAAGCCAAAGAAGAAATTGCTTTGATGCGTGAGTATGACTATGCTATTGTCAATGATCATGTTCCTCTTGCCGCAGAACGTGTCAAACGTGTGATTGAAGCAGAACATTTCCGCGTTGATCGTGTCATCGGTCACTACCAGGATATGCTACCAAAGTCTCCGACTATTCGATAAACTATAGAAAACAGGTACAAACAAATGATGCTTAAACCCTCTATTGATACCTTGCTTGACAAGGTACCATCAAAATATTCACTCGTAATCTTGGAAGCAAAACGTGCTCACGAATTAGAAGCTGGAGCAACTCCAACACAAGAATTCAAATCTGAAAAATCTACACTTCGTGCCTTGGAAGAAATTGAATCAGGGAATGTAACCATCCACCCAGATCCAGAAGGAAAACGCGAAGCTGTTCGTCGTCGTATCGAAGAAGAAAGACGATTGAGAGAAGAAGAAGAAAAGAAAATCAAAGAGCAAATCGCGAAAGAAAAAGAAGAAGGTGAAAAAATTTAAGGTTGGGGGGACTCAATCTTATTTTTTCTATTGCAAGAATACTCAATCAATTAAAAGGATTTAAGTAGAGAAGGAGGTGAAGGTATGACTATTGCAAAAATTATTGTGGATGTTCCCTTGATGCAGACGGACCAACCATACAGTTACAAGTTTCCTGAGGAATTTGTAGATATGCTGGAAGTTGGCATGCGAGTTCATGTGCCTTTTGGGAAGGCTAATCGCTTGATTCAAGGGATTGTTCTTGGAATAGAACAAGAATCTGATGTAGATGTGGCAGATGAGGACTTGAAAGAAATTGCTGAGGTGCTGGACTTTTCTCCTGTCTTAACGGAGGAGCAACTCTGGCTGGCTGAAGAACTACGTAAGTCAGTTTTTTCATACAAGATTTCTATTCTAAAAGCTATGCTTCCGGGATTTTTGAATTCTAGCTATGATAAAATCCTCTATCCTCAGGAAGGCTTGAGTCAGGAGGACAAGGAGCGTTTATTCGGTTCGCAAGAGTCCTTAGCATTTTCATCACTTGATTTGAAAAAGCAGGCGGAGATGATGCGATTGACTCGAAAAGGTCTTTTGAAGTTAGAGTATCAGGCTATAGATCAGAAGAAGGTTAAAACACAGTCTTGGATTCAAGTGAATCTTGACAAATTAGAAAAGCTAGAAATCTCAAACCGTGCCAAGAAGAAATTGGAACTGCGAGATTATTTATTAGCACATCCAGAAAGTACCCCTTTGGCTACTTTGCTAGAACATTACTCTCGGGAACAAGTTAACTTCTTTGTGGAACAGGGAGCTTTGACGATTCTTCAAAAGGAAGTTCAACGTTCAGCTACCTACTTTGAAGGAATCGAGTCAAATCAAGCCTTAGAGTTAAACCCAGAGCAAAAACAAGCCTGTGAGGCGGTTGTTGGTGCGATTGGAAAGAAACACCCTCCCTTTCTCCTTCAAGGAATCACAGGAAGTGGGAAAACCGAGGTTTACCTGCAGATTATCCAAGGTGCCTTGAATATGGGAAAAACAGCGATTGTTCTTGTACCAGAGATCTCTCTGACACCTCAAATGACCGAGCGCTTTATTGCTCGGTTTGGAGATAAAGTCGCCATTCTCCACTCGGGCTTGTCAAATGGTGAAAAGTATGATGAGTGGCGCAAGGTGGAGCGTGGAGATGCTCAGGTAGTTGTTGGGGCCAGGTCTGCTATTTTTGCACCTTTGAAAAATCTAGGTGTTATCATTATCGATGAAGAGCATGAGGCTAGCTACAAGCAAGACAGCAATCCTCGTTACCATGCTAGAGATGTGGCTCTTTTACGAGCTCAGTACAATCAAGCTGCCCTAGTCCTTGGTTCTGCAACACCAAGTCTAGAAAGTCGTGCGCGTGCTGGTAAGGGTGTTTATCAACATCTATGTCTGACTCAACGGGCCAATCCTTTAGCAAGTATTCCTGAAGTTCAACTCATTGACTTCCGTGATTACATCGGGCAGAATGAAACATCAAACTATACACCACCACTGATTGAGGCCATTCAAGATCGATTGGATAAAAAAGAGCAGGTTGTTCTCATGCTCAATCGTCGTGGTTATTCTAGCTTTGTCATGTGCCGGGAATGTGGGACAGTTGATACCTGTCCAAACTGCGATATTTCTCTGACGCTGCATATGGATACTAAGACTATGAACTGTCATTATTGTGGTTTTACGAAGGAAATTCCACATGTCTGTCCAAACTGTCAGAGTCGTAGCATTCGTTACTATGGAACAGGGACTCAAAAGGCCTACGATGAGCTAACAGAACTCTTTCCAGAGGCACGCATTCTACGCATGGATGTGGATACAACTCGTAAAAAAGGCAGTCACCAAGCTTTACTTGAGCAGTTTGGCAAAGGGGAGGCAGATATCCTGTTGGGAACTCAGATGATTGCCAAGGGCTTGGATTTTCCAAATGTGACCTTGGTTGGTGTTCTCAATGCGGATACAGCCTTGAACCTGCCTGATTTCCGTTCTTCTGAGAGAACCTTCCAACTCTTGACTCAGGTAGCAGGTCGCGCCGGTCGTGCTGAAAAGGCAGGTCAGGTCTTGATTCAGTCTTATAATCCTCAGCATTATGCCATTCGGTTCGCCAAGGATCAGGACTACGAAGGTTTCTATGCCTATGAAATGGGCATCAGACGTCAGTTGGGTTATCCACCTTATTATTTCACTATTGGAATCACCTTATCTCATAAAAAAGAAGAAGAGGTTCTTAGACGTGCTTATCAAGTCATGGAGATTTTGCGGTCAGGTTTATCGGATGCTAGTGTAATTCTAGGTCCGACGCCAAAACCTATCGCTCGCACTCATAACCTCTATCACTACCAAATTTTGATTAAATACCGTTTAGAAGATGAGTTGGCTTCTACCCTTAATCAGGTCTTAGCCCTAACTCAAGAACGTGAAAATAGCGAACTTCGTCTCAGTATTGACAACGAACCGCAACAATTTTTATAGAAGGAGAAAAGATGACAAAACTAATCTTTATGGGAACTCCCAATTTTTCAGCAACTGTTTTAAAGGGGCTTTTGTCAGATGATCGCTACGAGATTGTAGCGGTTGTAACTCAGCCAGATCGTGCGGTTGGACGTAAAAAAGTTATTCAGGAAACCCCAGTGAAACAAGCTGCCAAAGAGGCAGGCCTACCTATCTACCAACCAGAAAAATTATCAGGTAGTCCAGAAATGGAAGCTATCATGAATTTGGGAGCTGACGGGATTGTGACTGCAGCTTTTGGACAATTTCTCCCAAGTAAACTCCTTGATAGCATGGATTTTGCAGTCAATGTTCATGCTTCGCTTCTTCCAAAGCACCGTGGTGGAGCTCCTATCCATTATGCCTTGATTCAAGGTGATGAAGAAGCAGGAGTAACCATTATGGAAATGGTCAAGGAAATGGATGCAGGGGACATGATTTCTCGTCGCAGTATTCCCATTACTGATGAGGATAATGTTGGAACTTTGTTTGAAAAATTGGCCATTGTTGGGCGTGATTTACTTTTGGATACTCTACCTGCTTATATAGCTGGTGAAATCCAGCCAGAGCCGCAAGATCCAAGCCAAGTAACTTTTTCACCAAATATCAAACCAGAGGAAGAAAAATTGGACTGGAACAAGACCAACCGTCAACTTTTCAACCAAATCCGTGGGATGAATCCATGGCCAGTTGCTCATACCTTCCTCAAGGGAGAACGCTTCAAAATCTATGAAGCTCTGCCTGTAGAAGGTCAGGGGAATCCGGGTGAGATACTCTCCATCGGTAAGAAAGAATTGATTGTCGCAACAGCAGAAGGAGCTCTATCTCTCAAACAGGTTCAACCAGCAGGAAAACCTAAAATGGACATTGCTTCCTTCCTCAACGGTGTTGGACGAAGTTTGGCTGTAGGAGAACGATTTGGTGACTAAAGTAGAAACGGCTAGAAACTTAGCCTTAAAGGTGCTAGAGGATGTCTTTGTCAATCAAGCCTACTCCAATATCGCCTTAAATAAACACCTCAAGGGAAGTCAACTGTCAGCAACAGACAAGGGCTTAGTGACAGAGCTTGTTTATGGAACAGTAGCTCGTAAACTAACTTTAGAATGGTATTTGTCTCACTTTATTGAGGATAGAGACAAGCTAGACAGCTGGCTCTATGTTTTGCTTATCATGAGCGTCTATCAACTCCAATACTTGGATAAGCTTCCTGATCATGCAGTGGTCAATGAAGCGGTAGAAATTGCAAAACTTCGTAAAAAAGGTAGCGAAAAACTGGTCAATGCAGTCCTTCGCCGTATCTTGCGAGAAGGTTTGCCAGATATTGCCAGTATCAAGCGTAAGAACAAGCGTGATTCTATCGCCTACTCTTTGCCAGTGTGGTTAGTTTCTAAGCTCAAGGAAGAGTATGGAGAAGAGCGAGCGCAAGCGATTTTTGAGAGTCTTTTGCAACGCAATAAAGCCAGTATCCGGGTGACAGATTTGAGCCGAAAAGAGGAAATTAAAACTCTGCTTGATGCAAGTGATTCTGCTTTATCAGCTTCTGGTCTGGTAAAGGAGCAGGGGCATTTTGCGGGTCATGACTTGTTTGCTGAAGGTGCTATTACCATTCAGGATGAGTCTAGTCAACTGGTTGCTCCAACTCTTGATTTACAAGGAGAGGAGCAGGTTTTGGATGCTTGTGCAGCTCCAGGTGGGAAAACAGCCCATATGGCCTCTTATCTCACGACAGGTCAGGTAACAGCTCTGGATCTCTATGACCATAAACTCACTTTGATTCAAGAGAATGCCCAGCGTTTAGGCGTAGCAGACCGTGTTCAAACACAAAAATTGGATGCCCGAAAGGTTCACGAGTTTTTTGGTAAGGATCAATTTGATAAGATTCTTGTTGATGCCCCATGCTCAGGAATTGGTCTATTGCGTCGGAAACCAGATATCAAATATAACAAAGACACTGCTGATTTCGCGTCATTACAGGAAATTCAGTTGGAAATATTAGGTAGTGTTTGTCAAACGCTACGTAAAGGTGGTATAATAATTTATAGTACCTGCACTATTGTCTCTGAGGAGAACTTTCAAGTGGTTCAAGCATTTTTAGAAAGTCATCCAGAGTTCGAGCAGGTTAAACTAGAACACGAATGCAAGGATATCCTAAAAGATGGCTGCATCCTCATTACTCCAGAATTGTACGGAAGTGATGGATTCTTTATTAGCCAATTTCGTAAGATATCCAATTAGGAAGGAACTGACACAATGGAGATTTCATTATTAACAGATGTGGGTCAGAAACGTACAAATAATCAAGACTATGTCAATCTTTTTGTCAATCGTGCCGGTCGCAAGATGATTATCTTGGCTGATGGGATGGGAGGACATCGAGCGGGTAATATTGCCAGTGAGATGGCAGTTACGGACTTAGGTGTTGCCTGGGTAGATACTCATATTGATACCGTGAATGAAGTTCGTGAATGGTTTGCAGAACACCTAGAAATTGAAAATCAAAAGATTTATCAATTGGGGCGTGATGAAGCATATAAAGGGATGGGTACAACTCTAGAAGCCCTTGCAATCATTGATAACCAAGCCATCTATGCTCATATTGGAGATTCTCGTATCGGCTTGGTTCGTGGAGAAGAGTACCAACAATTAACGAGTGATCATTCATTAGTCAATGAGTTGCTCAAGGCAGGTCAATTAACACCTGAAGAAGCTGAGGCTCACCCACAGAAGAATATTATCACCCAGTCTATCGGACAAAAAGATGAGATTCAACCTGATTTAGGGATTGTGAGCTTGGAACCTGGTGACTATATCGTTATGAACAGTGATGGTCTCACGAATATGATTTCAGGAAGCGAAATCTATGACATCGTGACAAGTGATATCTCACTTGATGACAAGGCGGCAACTTTAGTGCGATTTGCAAACAATGCCGGAGGGCTTGACAACATTACTGTTGCCTTGATTGCGATTGAGGAGGAATCAGAATGATCCAGATCGGCAAGATATTTGCCGGACGATATCGGATTATCAAACAAATTGGCCGTGGTGGGATGGCAGATGTCTACCTGGCCAAAGATTTGATTCTGGATGGGGAAGAGGTAGCGGTGAAGGTCCTGAGGACCAACTACCAAACGGACCCAATCGCTGTTGCACGTTTTCAGCGCGAAGCGCGTGCGATGGCAGACCTAGATCATCCTCATATCGTTCGAATTACAGATATCGGTGAAGAAGACGGTCAACAATATCTAGCTATGGAATATGTAGCTGGGCTTGACCTCAAACGTTATATCAAAGAACACTACCCTCTATCAAACGAGGAAGCTGTTCGTATCATGGGGCAAATTCTCTTGGCTATGCGTTTGGCGCATGCAAAGGGGATTATTCACCGTGATTTAAAACCTCAAAATATACTCTTGACTCCTGATGGAACTGCAAAAGTTACTGACTTTGGGATTGCAGTGGCTTTTGCAGAAACCAGTTTGACACAGACCAATTCCATGTTGGGTTCTGTTCACTATCTATCACCTGAGCAGGCGCGTGGTTCTAAGGCGACCATACAGAGTGATATTTATGCAATGGGAATTATCTTTTTCGAAATGTTGACAGGTCATATTCCTTATGATGGAGATAGTGCTGTGACCATTGCACTTCAGCATTTCCAAAAACCACTTCCTTCGGTCATTGCAGAAAACCCATCAGTGCCACAATCCTTAGAAAATGTGGTTATAAAAGCGACAGCTAAAAAGTTGACAGACCGTTATCAAACTGTCTCAGAGATGTATGTTGACTTATTGAGCAGTCTTTCTTATAACCGTCGAAATGAACCAAAGCTGGTATTTGAAGATACAAGTAAAGTTGACACAAAAACCTTACCGAAAATTTCACAATCTACTTTAACAGCGATTCCTAAAGTGCAACCAAAGGAAGAAAGTCCTCAGAGCCAAAAGCCGACTCAAAAGGCAACTAGTAAAGAAACTGTTGCAAAACCAGTCAAGAAACGTCGTTTTAAAGCGAGGTATTTGGTGCTTTTAGCTAGCTTTATACTTGTTTTGGCTTCTCTCTTTTGGATAGTATCCAAAACACCAGCAACTGTTGAAATTCCAAATGTTGCAGGACAAACTGTAGCAGAAGCTAAGGAAAAACTTAAAAAAGCTAATTTTGAAATTGGCGAGGAAAAGACTGAAGCTAGTGATACGGTAGAAGTAGGCCGAGTGATTCGAACGGATCCAGATGCTGGTTCGTCTCGCAAAGAAGGTATTAAAGTCAATCTCATTATCTCTTCAGGTCAGCAATCATTTAAGATTGGAAATTATATTGGACGCAATTCTACAGACGTCATTGCTGAGTTGAAAGGGAAAAAGGTTCCTGGAAATCTTATAAAAGTTGTAGAAGAGGAATCAAGTGAAACAGAGGCAGGTTTTGTTATGAAACAGAGCTTGTCAGAAGGGACCACTTATGATCTTAGTAAGGCGACTCCTATCGTATTGACCGTTGCTAAAAAGAAAAAGGTAACGACAATAACTATGCCAGACTACATTGGCTCAAATCTTGAATTTGCTAAAAATAATCTTAAAAGTATAGGTATTAGTGAGGATAGAATTGAAATTAAAGAAGTGGAGATAGCACAGGGAGTAATTAAGGAAGGTGAGATTGCGAAACAAAGTCCTGCACCAGATGAAAAACTAGATTTAAGCAATCCGATAGTTAAACTATATATTTATAAACCTAAAAAAACTTCACCATCAATTAGTCAACCTTCGTCAGAACATAATTCTGGTCAAACTGATACTACAAGCTCAACACAAGACAATCATCCAACAACACCTACACAAGATGGAAATGGAAGTCAACGAAATCAATAGACTCCATATACATAATCCAATCTTTGTCACAGTTTTTGTGGCAAAGATTTTTTTTCCTTAAAATTTATGATAAAATAAAAGGAGTTTAAAAAGGAGGGGAACATGGACGAATCAAAAAAACTGAATGCAGTTATTGATGTCATTATGTTAGCAGGAACAATTCTGCTTCGCAATGGATCTGAAATCTATCGTGTCGAAGACACCATGATTCGAATTGCTCATTCACAAGGCATCATGGATTGTAATGTTTTGGCCATGCCTGCAGCTATTTTTTTCTCCATTGAAAATACAAATATCTCTCGAATGAAACGAGTAACTTCCTCTGCTTATAATATTGAGAAGGTGTGTGATGTCAATCAGATTTCACGACAGCTTGTATCAGGACAGCTTGATTTGGAGACAGCCTTTATTCAACTTAAGCAATTAAATGCTAAGGCATCTCCCTACACCAATGTTCAGCTAACTGCTGCAGCGACCCTTAGTGCTCCCTTCTTCTCTATCATGTTCGGGGGGAACGTCTACGATGCCATTGGTGCAGGAGTGGCAACCATATTTGCTTTCACCTGTTCTCTTTACGTAGAAAAATTTATCCGTATTCCCTTTATGACAGCTTTTGCAGGTGCCCTTGTTTTTGGTTTGATTGCACAATTTTGGGCGCGTTATTCTGGATTGCCTTCTACAGCTGATTTGGTCATTGCAGGTGCGGTCATGCCATTTGTACCTGGAATTGCCCTGACCAATGCTGTTAGAGATATTATGACCAATCACATTAACTCTGGTATGAGCAAGATGTTTGAATCCTTGCTGGTTACCCTTGCCTTAGGGGCAGGCACTTCTGTCGCCCTCTTACTCATGAACTAATATGACTCTAACAACATTTCTATTGCAAGCTCTGGCAAGTCTGCTTGCTATTATCACTTTTTTAATCGTTTTAAATGTCCAGCGTTCCATGCTGATTCCTGGTGGAGTTTTGGGAATGTCAATCTGGCTCCTCTATCTAATACTCAAGGAGCCAACTAATGTTATTTTGGCGACCTTTATTGCCGCTGTAATTGGTTCTTGTATCAGCCAGATTATGAGTATTATCTACAAAACACCAGCCGTTGTGTTTGCTTTGGCCATCTTGGCTCCGCTGGTACCAGGTTATCTCTCTTATCGAACGACTTCATTTTTTGTGACAGGCGACTATAAAAACGCCATTGCCAGTGCAATGTTGGTGATGATGTTGGCCCTTGTTATTTCAATAGGAATGGCAAGTGGGACAGTCATACTCAAGTTGTATTACTATCTCAAAAAGAATCGAGCTAGCTAAGACTCGATTTTTTCGTTGGTAGAGTGGCTGAAAGAACATGGATAGGAAGATGGAAATGAACTTGATTTGGGGAATCAAGTCTTTTTTCGCTCATTTGACCTCAATTATGATAAAATAGAGGTGAACGAATTTTTATAATGAATGATAAAAATAGAGGTAAATATGAAAATCGGTATTGATAAGATTGGTTTTGCGACCAGTCAATACGTTTTGAAATTACAAGATTTAGCAGAAACTCGAGGGACTGATCCTGAAAAATTGAGTAAAGGGCTACTTTTAAAAGAATTAAGTATTGCTCCTTTAACGGAGGATGTTGTTACCTTGGCTGCTAGTGCAGGAAATTCTATCCTGACTGAAGAAGATAAGCAAGAGATTGATATGGTTATCGTAGCGACAGAATCAGGAGTCGATCAAAGTAAGGCGGCTGCAGTTTTTGTACACGGTTTGCTTGGAATTCAACCTTTTGCTCGTAGTTTTGAAATCAAAGAAGCTTGCTATGGTGCAACTGCGGCCCTTCACTATGCTAAGTTACACGTAGAAAATTCTCCTAAATCAAAAGTCTTGGTACTAGCTAGTGATATTGCAAAATATGGTGTCGAAACTCCTGGGGAACCAACCCAAGGAGCAGGCTGTGTTGCTATGTTGATTAGTCAAAATCCACGTGTTATGGTCTTCAACAACGATAATGTTGCGCAGACTCGTGATATCATGGACTTTTGGCGTCCAAATTATTCAACGACACCATTTGTAAATGGAGTCTACTCAACACAGCAGTATTTGGATAGCTTAAAAACGACTTGGGAAGAGTACCAAAAGCGTTATGATTGTGACTTGAATGATTTTGAAGCTATTTGTTTCCATTTGCCATATCCAAAGCTAGCTCTCAAGGGATTGAAAAAAATCCTCGATAAATCTCTACCTCAAGAGAAAAAGGATTTACTTCAAAAACACTTTGATGAGTCCATTATTTACAGCCAAAAGGTTGGGAATATCTATACGGGTTCACTCTTTTTAGGACTCTTGTCTCTTCTTGAAAACTCTGATAGTCTCAAAGCAGGGGACAAGCTAGCTCTCTACAGCTACGGAAGTGGTGCTGTATCTGAGTTCTTCAGTGTGGAATTGGTTGAAGGCTATGAACAGCAATTGCAGAAAAATCGCTTAGAATTGCTAGACCAGCGTCAAGCATTGAGCGTAGCTGATTATGAACGAATCTTCTTTGAGGAAGCAAACTTGGATGAGTCCGGTTCTGCAACCATGTCAGGCTATGAGGGACAGAACTATGCTCTGGTTGAGATTGTAGAACACCAACGCCGCTACAGCAAGGTTGAAAAATAATGAAAAAAAATTGGAATGGATTTGCTAAAAAATCAATTCAAGAGCGCCTTGAGTTCGTTAAGTCTCAGGCGCTTACTTCTACGGAAGCCCAAGAAAGTCTTGAGCAAAATGAAAATCTTAGTATAGCAGTTGCGGACCAACTGAGTGAAAATGTAGTGGGGACCTTCTCACTTCCATACTCGGTGGTGCCAGAAGTACTGGTAAACGGTCAAGAGTACACCGTTCCTTATGTGACCGAAGAGCCATCTGTTGTTGCTGCAGCTAGTTTTGCTAGTAAGATTATCAAACGTGCGGGTGGTTTTACTGCTCAGGTTCATCAACGTCAAATGATTGGTCAGGTAGCTCTTTATCAGGTTCCAGATAGAGATAAAGCATGTCAGGCTATTTTGAGTCAGAAAGAAGAGCTACTCGAACAAGCAAACCAAGCCTATCCATCTATTGTCAAACGTGGTGGTGGAGCCAGAGAGCTAACAGTTGAGAAAATTTCTGGTGAGGCTGACTTTTTAGTGGTCTATCTCCATGTGGATACTCAGGAAGCCATGGGAGCCAATATGCTCAATACCATGCTTGAGGCTTTAAAGCCTAGCTTAGAGGCTCTAAGTCAAGGGCAAAGTTTAATGGGCATTTTATCCAACTACGCAACAGACTCTCTAGTAACTGCAACTTGTCGGATTGCCTTTCGTTATTTGAGTCGCCAGAAGGATGAAGCGCGTGAACTAGCAGAAAAAATGGTTTTGGCCAGTCAGTTTGCTCAGGCTGATCCTTATCGAGCAGCTACCCATAACAAAGGAATCTTCAATGGAATCGATGCTCTCTTGATTGCAACAGGAAATGATTGGCGTGCCATCGAAGCAGGAGCGCATGCCTATGCGAGTCATGATGGTGCTTATCGAGGACTTAGCCGCTGGACATTAGACATAGAGACAGAAGAGCTGATTGGAGAGATGACTATGCCGATGCCAGTTGCTACCAAGGGTGGATCAATTGGTCTTAATCCTCGTGTAGTTCTCAGCCATGAGTTGCTAGGTCATCCATCAGCTAAGGAATTGGCTCAAATTATCGTGTCAATTGGTCTTGCACAAAACTTTGCAGCTCTTAAAGCTCTTGTCAGCACAGGAATTCAGCATGGACACATGAAACTTCAAGCGAAGTCACTAGCCCTCCTTGCAGGAGCCACAGAGGCTGAAGTGCCTAAGTTGGTAGAAAGCTTGATTGCTGAAAAAACTTTTAATTTAGAAAAAGCACAAACTCTTTTGAAAAAATTAAGATCATAAGAAAAACTCAGACTGATTCAGTCTGAGTCTTTTTGTTTAAATACTTTTTCCTGGTAGGAGGGAAACTGGCAAGAAATAACCAGTGGTAGCAACCTCTTTGCCTTCAATTTTTTGTAAGAGCAAATCAACTGTTAGGCGCGCAATCTCTTCCAAGGGTTGTTTAATGGTAGTGAGGTGAGGGTAGAAATTTTCAATGAAGTAAGTCCCATCATATCCGATCACCTTGAGTTGTTCAGGAACAGAGAGACCAAGCTCCTGAGCAATTTTAATAACCAAAATAGCAGTCAAATCATCAGATGCGAAAATAGCATCTGGTTTTTGTTTGGTCAAGATATTCTTAATTTCCATTTCCTTACGAAGGGGCGAAAAGTCACTGGAAACATTGATAATAGGAGCCTTTGGCAAGATAGAAGCAAAACCAGCATGACGAAGACCAGTTGGTGAATTGGAGTTGTCATTTCCTGTAATCATGATAATAGATTTAGCTCCAGTTTTAGCCAGAGTCTGAGCGGCTAGGACACCACCAGCATAGTTGTCAGAAGAAACGACAGGTATGTCTGGTGATAGGTTACGGTCAAATGAAATAATCGGAGCGGTTACGCGATTGTAATCCTCAATCCCAAGGTTATGACTTCCCGAAATGATGCCGTCAACCTGGTTGGCTTCTAGCATTTCGATGTATTCGCGTTCTTTTTCCGAATCGTGTTCACTATTACAGATGATGGTCTTGTAACCTTTTTTGAAGAGTTCGTGTTCTAATTTGTCAATCAATTCAGCATAGAAAACATGGCTGATTTTAGGGAAAATCAAACCGATTAACTTGGCAGATTTACCTTGAAGACTGCGAGCTAGGTTGTTGGGTTTATAGCCCAGCTCACGCATAGCATCATTGACTTTTTGAATGGTTTTTTCTGAAAGATAACCCTTTTTGTTGATAACACGTGAAACAGTAGTAGGGCTGACGCCAGCTAATTTTGCGACATCAGTTAGTTTTGCGACCATATTCTAATTCGTAGTACGTTCCAGTTGGATTTCCAGATTTAATGAGGATTCCATTTTGATCTTCGTGAGGGAAGACACGACCAGAAAATACCTTTTCTCCTTTATTGATGAAAATTTCAAAGACAGAGTTGTCGATGAAGATATTGACAGTAGTTGCTTGATTAGTAAGTGAGCAAGAGCGAGTAGTTCCAAATTCTTGAGCATATTGCTCACCTGCTTGACTACGATCAACGGTTACTTGACCATTGACAAGGTCAAAGTTAATAGTGAGCCCCTTGCCGTCTTTATCAGCAAGAAGGACGATTTCACTTTGACTATCGGCTTCTAAGTTAAGCTCAAGTTCGTAGGTGTTTTTGGTTTCAGAACGATTTGAAAATTCCTCTTTTGAAGCTCGGAGGTCCTGGATAGCTGCTACAGGGTACTGATAGAGTTTGCCATCTTTAATGGTAAGTTCCTTGACTAATGAGAAGGTTCCTTGATGATCGAAACGGTCAGATGGGTAAGAAACGTCTGGTAGACCAAGCCAGCTGACTGCCAGGGCGCGACCATCAGGAGCATTGAAGGCTTGAGTGGCATAGGCTTCAAATCCATAATCAAGATTGTGAAGTTCAGACACATCTACCATACGAGCATTTTCTGGGTCAAAGGAAGCGCCAATTTTATACATATTTGGATAGATATTGTCATAGTCAAGAACCTTTTTATCCAAACCTTGTGGGCAGTAGAGAAGGACAGGTTGTTCCTCTACAAAGACTAGATTAGGGCATTCCATCATGTAGGCAGTACGGTCGTTAGCAAAGTCAAGGTTGCCAACTATTTGCCAGTTTGTGTAGTCGTTGTCTACAGCCTGGTAGAGACGGACGAAACCTTTTTTATCCAAGTCCTGACCACCGACGATAGCGTAGTATTGACCTTTGAAGTTAAAAATTTGCGGGTCGCGGAAGTGGTCAGTGGCATCAGCAGGTTGGTCAATCAAGATTTTGTCAATCTTTTTAATCTTTCCGTCCTTATCCATCAAGGCACCAATCTGATAAGGGTGGCGAACCCAATTTTCATCACGGACATTTCCTGTATAGAATAGGAACAATTGATCGCCAAACTGCATAGCAGATCCAGAGTAAGCACCGTGGCTATCCAGAGGAGTATCAGGTAATATTTTTACACCTGTTTCAGTAAAGTGAACTAAGTCGTCGCTTTCAAGCTGAACCCAAGATTTCAAACCGTGAGCTGCACCAAAGGGGAAATTTTGGTAAAAAACAACCCATTTGCCATCAAAATAAGAAAAGCCATTTGGATCATTAAGAAGTCCTTCTTTTGGCTCAATGTGATAGCTGACGTGCCATGGGGATTGTGCCATCTTTTCTTGGATTTCTTTTCTTTCTTCTGGTGTCCAATCTTCATAGCGTCTATAACGACGCTCGGTAGTCCATTCCATTTATATTCCCTCCATAAATTCTACTATCTTTATAGTAAACGTTTCCTTATAAAAAAGCAAGTCTTTTATCATAAAATTAAGAAAAAAATGTCAAACGATTGACAGATAATTAGGAACCTATCTTTATGAAAATTAATGAAAATATGAAAGTTTTTGAAAAAATACACATAAAAACACGTAAAAACAGGCGTTTTAAAGAGGGTTTTATCAAGAAAGTAGCAAAAACTATCAAAAAATTTAACAATCGAAAAACTTTTTCTGCAAAACGCTTGACATATTTTTAAATCGTGATAGAATAATAATTGTAGGGCGAATAAATCGCTTTCAAACAAGAACAAATTTTTTTATAAGGAGATTTTTGCAAATGACCAATACAGAAATTGCAAAAAAAGTTATCGAAGCCTTGGGTGGACGTGAGAACGTCAACAGTGTTGCTCACTGTGCGACTCGCCTCCGTGTGATGGTAAAAGATGAAGCGAAAATCAATAAGGATGCTATCGAGAACTTGGAAAAAGTTCAAGGCGCTTTCTTTAACTCTGGTCAGTACCAAATCATCTTTGGTACTGGTACAGTAAACAAGATGTACGATGAAGTCGTAGCTCTTGGTTTGCCAACTTCTACAAAATCTGAAATGAAAGCAGAAGCTGCAAAACAAGGAAATTGGTTCCAACGTGCTATCCGTACATTCGGTGACGTTTTTGTTCCAATCATTCCAGTTATCGTAGCAACTGGTCTCTTCATGGGTGTTCGTGGTCTCTTGACTGCTCTTGGGATGACACTTCCAGAAGATGTGACAACTTACACTCAAATCTTGACTGATACAGCCTTTATTATCTTGCCAGGTTTGGTTGTTTGGTCAACATTCCGCGTATTCGGTGGTAATCCAGCCGTTGGTATCGTTCTTGGTATGATGCTCGTATCTGGCTCACTTCCAAATGCCTGGGCCGTTGCTTCTGGTGGTGAAGTAACTGCAATGCAGTTCTTCGGATTTATTCCAGTTGTAGGTTTGCAAGGTTCAGTTCTTCCAGCCTTCATTATCGGGGTTGTCGGAGCTAAATTTGAAAAAGCTGTTCGTAAGGTTGTTCCAGACGTTCTTGACCTCTTGGTAACACCATTCGTAACACTTTTGGTCATGTCAATTCTTGGTTTGTTTATTATCGGACCAGTCTTCCACGTTGTTGAAAACTACATCCTTCTTGGAACAAAAGCACTCCTTAACTTGCCGTTCGGTCTTGGTGGTTTCTTAATCGGTGGAGTTCACCAATTGATCGTCGTATCAGGTGTTCACCACATCTTCAACTTGCTTGAAGTTCAATTGCTTGCTGCTGACCATGCTAACCCATTCAACGCTATCATCACAGCTGCCATGACTGCTCAAGGTGCTGCGACAGTAGCCGTTGGTGTGAAAACTAAAAATCCTAAACTTAAAACACTTGCTTTCCCAGCTGCTCTTTCTGCCTTCCTAGGTATTACTGAGCCTGCTATCTTCGGGGTTAACTTGCGTTTCCGTAAGCCATTCTTCCTTTCATTGATTGCTGGTGCAGTCGGTGGTGGACTTGCTTCAATCCTAGGACTTGCTGGTACTGGCAATGGTATCACAATCATCCCAGGTACTATGCTTTACATTGGTAATGGACAAGTTCTACAATACCTTCTTATGGTAGCTGTATCATTTGCACTTGGTTTTGCTCTTACTTACATGTTTGGTTACGAAGATGAAGTAGAAGAGGTTGCAGGAGCAATTTCTGAAGCTGAAACTGACCGTTTAACAGAAGAAGCAGTAACTGGTACTCTTGCTTCACCTAGCGAAGGTGTCATCCAAACACCAATCGTTGGTGATGTTGTTGCTCTTTCAAATGTGAATGACCCAGTATTCTCAAGCGGAGCTATGGGACAAGGTATCGCCGTGAAACCTAGTCAAGATGTCGTTTATGCACCAGCTGATGCTGAAGTAACAATCGTCTTCCCAACTGGCCATGCTTATGGATTGAGAACAGCTAACGGTGCTGAAATCTTAATTCACGTTGGTATCGACACTGTTTCAATGAACGGTGAAGGCTTCAACCATAAAGTTGCTCAAGGTGACAAGGTTAAAGCTGGAGATGTTCTTGGAACATTTGACTCAGCTAAGATTGCTGCTGCAGGTCTGGATAACACAACTATGGTTATCGTAACAAACACTGCAGACTTTGCTTCAGTAAATCCAGTTGCTTCTGGATCTGTTGCTAAGGGTGATGCAATCATCGAAGTTAAAGCTTAATAAATCAAAAAACGAACAAATGTCATGTTTGTTCGTTTTTGCTTGAATGATTAAATTTACAGAGAAAAAACTAAAATATAGAGTAATTTTCCTTATGGGAATATGCTATAATAAAGAAAATAAATACAAGAGGTTTATCATGACAAAACTATACGGAAGCTTGGAAGCAGGCGGTACAAAATTTGTCTGTGCTGTCGGAGATGAAAACTATAATGTTGTAGAAAAGGTACAATTTCCTACAACAACACCTATTGAAACAATCGATAAAACCATCGAGTTCTTCTCAAAATTCGATAATCTTGCAGGACTTGCCATTGGTTCATTTGGTCCAATCGATATCGATAAAAACTCAAAAACTTACGGATTTATCACAACAACTCCAAAACCTAACTGGGCAAATGTCGACTTGCTTGGTGCTCTTCGTCGCGCTCTAAACGTGCCTATGTATTTCACAACAGACGTAAACAGTTCTGCATACGGTGAAGTGGTTGCTCGTAATAATGCCGGCGGTCGTATTGAAAACTTGGTTTATTACACAATCGGTACAGGTATCGGTGCAGGTGTTATCCAACGTGGCGAGTTTATTGGCGGTGTTGGTCACCCTGAGATGGGTCATTATTATGTGGCTAGACACCCAATGGATATTGAAAAAGAATTTAAAGGTGTTTGTCCTTTCCATAATGGATGTTTGGAAGGTTATGCAGCTGGTCCAAGTTTGGAAGCTCGTACAGGTGTTCGTGGGGAAAACATTGAACTGAACAACTCTGTCTGGGATGTTCAAGCCTACTATATCGCTCAAGCTGCAGTGAATGCAACCGTAACTTTCCGTCCAGATATCATCGTCTTTGGTGGTGGGGTTATGGCTCAACAACACATGCTTGACCGTGTCCGTGAGAAATTCACAGCCCTACTCAATGGCTACCTACCAGTTCCAGATGTGCGCGACTATATCGTGACTCCAGCTGTTGCAGGTAATGGTTCAGCTACACTTGGAAACTTCGTACTTGCTAAGAGCGTTGCAAAATAAGAATATAGCAAAACTCCCAACTGAGAAAGTTGGGAGTTCTGTTTTAGTCTTTTTCTATTTTGGTTTCCTGATGGAAAATATTTTGCCAAGTTTCGTGGCGGCGCCAGATACTGGTATGAATGGTATCACCGACTTGGTAGCGGATGAGTTTTGTTTTCTGACTGATGGAGGTTAGATGAAGCTCTTTAATGGCAGATGTTAGTTCTTTTTCAGCCTTATAGGCATTCTTGTCCAGTTCTTGTCCGTCCTGGCGAATATAAATGAAGTCTTCTGCAAGTAACTCTTCCAGTTGATTTCCTTGGTCGATTAGTTGCTCTCTCATGAGCAATTTTTTATAGACATTATCTAGGATTTCATCTTCAGGGATTGGTGCTGGTTCGATATGAATATCTGTATCAAAGACACCAAAGCGTTCTGATAACATGGATTCAACCTGATCCGCAATTTCGTGACTTTCAAAAACAGACAGATCTGGGTTCATTTCCAGAGTAATGTCCAGATAAATATTGCTTCCGTAAGTACGACCACGTTGAGATTTGACCTTGCTGATCTTAGGAATTTCCATGATAGCCTTTTGATAATCTTCGAGCAAGTGTTCATCAAAACCATCAGAAAGACTGAAGGATGACTCGATAAAAATGTCATAAGCAGTTTTAAGGATAAAGAAGGTAATGATAATGGCGACCAACTTATCCACGATTGGATAGTTGAAGCTGCTAGCTAGGATCGCAATAGATGTTCCAAGAGATGTTACGGCATCTGATAAATTATCCTTGGCTGCTGCCTTAAGGGCTTTAGACTTGGCTTGCTTGCTCAGATGGGTATTGTAGAGATAAACTACAAACATGATGATAGCAGAGATGACTCCCAGAGTCGCCCCAAGTGGATCAATGACTGTTTGCTCTCGGCTGAGTATCTTTTGAATGGTATCTCGTAGAACATCAAAACCAACGTAAAACATGATGATGGAAGTGATGAGACTTGCCAAATCCTCTATTTTCCAGTGACCGAAGCGATGGTCTCTATCTGCCGGTTGGCGAGCCAAACGAATCCCGATGAGGAGGGCCACGTTTCCGACGATATCTGAAACGTTGTTAAAACCATCTGCCACCAAACTGGATGAATGGAGTAGGTGTCCTGTTGCTAGCTTAGCTGCAGATAAGAATAGATAAGTCAAAATGCTGATAATAGCACCACGCTCAGCCAATTTTAAGTTTGAAACCGATTGATTCATCTAACTCCCTTTCTAGCATTTCAGTATGTTTTCATTATACTGGTTTTCCAAGGAAAATTCAAATAGAGGAAGTAAGCTAATTTCACCTCAACCCTTGAAAACTTTTGAAATTCTGATATAATAGAACTACTCAAGGGAGTAGCTGGCGGTTAACCGCGATAGTGTCGTCATTACGAATTATTTCCGGCACTATATTAAACAGCGAGACTTGTTTTTTTAAAAAACAGGTCTCTTTTTTTGTAAAAAGAGGCCAAAAAGGAGGAGACTGTTTTGTCAAAAGAACAAAATAAAGACTTGTTTTACACACAAACTGCAGAAGAAGTCCTAAAGAACTTGGACACATCTATCGAAGGTTTGTCAACTGCTCAAGCTCAAGAACGCTTAGCGACTTATGGTCGTAATGAGTTGGAAGAGGGTGAGAAACGTAGCCTACTAGCTAAATTCCTTGATCAATTTAAGGATTTGATGATTATCATATTGCTCGCGGCAGCGGCACTTTCTGTGATTACAGAAGGAATGGACGGTCTAACGGATGCCATTATCATCTTGGCCGTTGTTGTCTTGAATGCTGCCTTCGGGGTTTACCAAGAAGGGCAAGCAGAAGCAGCCATTGAAGCTCTGAAAAATATGTCTAGTCCGATGGCTCGTGTTCGTCGTGATGGCCATGTTATTGAGATTGACTCAAAAGAATTGGTACCTGGGGACATCGTCTTGCTTGAAGCGGGAGATGTCGTGCCTGCAGATATGCGTTTGTTTGAAGCAGCTTCTCTTAAAATCGAAGAAGCAGCTCTTACAGGGGAGTCTGTGCCAGTTGAGAAAGATGTGACCGGACTTGTTGAAGCAGATGCTGGTATCGGGGATCGTGTTAACATGGGTTATCAAAACTCAAACGTAACATACGGTCGTGGTATTGGTGTCGTGACTAATACTGGTATGTATACAGAAGTTGGTAAGATTGCAGATATGTTGGCTAATGCTGACGAGACAGAGACACCATTGAAGCAAAGCTTGGAACAATTATCTAAGGCCTTGACTTACTTAATCATTGTGATTGCAGTGATTACCTTCTTGGTTGGTGTATTTGTTCGTGGAGAACATCCATTAGAAGGCTTGATGGTGGCGGTTGCCCTTGCAGTAGCGGCTATTCCAGAAGGGCTTCCTGCCATTGTAACCATCGTTCTATCTTTGGGAACTACAACCCTTGCCAAACGTAATTCGATTGTCCGCAAATTGCCAGCGGTTGAGACTCTCGGTTCAACAGAAATCATTGCATCTGATAAAACAGGTACCTTGACTATGAACCAAATGACTGTTGAAAAAGTTTATACCAACGGTCAATTGCAAAGTTCGGCATCTGAAATTGCTACAAGCAACAATACCCTTCGCATCATGAACTTTGCCAATGATACAAAGGTAGACCCATCTGGCAAGTTGATTGGGGACCCAACGGAGACTGCCTTGGTACAGTTTGGTCTGGATCACAACTTTGACGTTCGTGAAATCTTGAAGGATGAGCCACGTGTGGCTGAATTGCCATTTGACTCAGACCGTAAACTTATGTCGACTATCCATAAGGAAGCTGACGGTTCTTACTTTATCGCTGTTAAGGGTGCGCCTGATCAATTGCTCAAGCGCGTGACTCGTATTGAAGTCAATGGGGAAATCCGTCCAATCACAGAAGAAGATAAAAATGCTATCCTTGCTACCAACAAAGAATTGGCCAAACAAGCCCTTCGTGTCTTGATGATGGCTTACAAGACAAGCAATGAAATCCCAACCTTGGAATCTGAAATTGTTGAATCTGACCTCGTTTTCTCTGGTTTGGTCGGCATGATTGATCCTGAGCGCCCAGAAGCTGCAGAAGCTGTTCGTGTTGCTAAGGAAGCGGGTATTCGTCCAATCATGATCACAGGTGACCACCAAGATACAGCGGAAGCTATTGCCAAACGTCTCGGAATCATCGATCCAAATGATACAGAAGACCATGTCTTCACAGGTGCTGAGTTGAACGAACTCTCTGATGAAGAATTCCAAAAAGTCTTTAAGCAATACTCTGTTTACGCTCGTGTATCACCTGAGCACAAGGTTCGTATCGTGAAAGCATGGCAAAAAGAAGGTAAGGTTGTTGCCATGACAGGTGATGGAGTCAACGATGCGCCATCACTTAAGACAGCTGACATCGGTATCGGTATGGGGATTACAGGTACAGAAGTTTCTAAGGGAGCTTCGGATATGGTCCTTGCCGATGATAACTTTGCAACTATTATCGTAGCGGTTGAAGAAGGACGTAAGGTCTTCTCAAATATCCAAAAATCCATCCAATACCTCTTGTCTGCTAATATGGCTGAGGTCTTCACTATCTTCTTTGCAACCCTCTTTGGTTGGGATGTGTTGCAACCAGTGCATCTTCTCTGGATCAACTTGGTAACTGATACTTTACCAGCTATCGCCCTTGGCGTGGAACCTGCTGAACCAGGTGTCATGACTCACAAACCTCGTGGTCGTAAGTCTAACTTCTTTGATGGTGGTGTCTTCGGAGCAATCATTTATCAAGGAATCTTCCAAACCATGCTAGTTTTAGGTGTTTATGGTTGGGCTCTTCTCTTCCCAGAGCACCAAAGTCATACTGAAATCCATGCGGATGCCCTTACCATGGCTTTTGCAACTCTCGGTTTGATCCAATTGCTCCATGCCTTTAACGTTAAGTCGGTTTACCAATCAATCTTTAAAGTGGGACTCTTTACGAACAAGACCTTTAACTGGTCTATCCCTGTTGCCTTTGTCCTCTTTGTGGTGACAATTTTGGTTCCTGGATTTAATAATCTCTTCCACGTGTCACACTTGAGTTTGACTCAATGGATGGTTGTTGCCGTAGGAGCACTTATGATCGTTGTTCTTGTTGAGATTGTTAAAGCAGTCCAACGAGCGCTTGGAAAAGATAAAAACGCTATTTAAACAATTATGAAAGTCATCTTCGGATGGCTTTTTGTTTATATATAAAGATAAACTGACATAATACTCAATGAAAATCAAAGAGTAAACTAGGAAGAGAGCTGCAGGTTGCTCAAAACACCGTTTTGAGGTTGTGGATAGAACTGACGAAGTCAGTAACACATATACGGCAAGGTGAAGCTGACGTGGTTTAAATTTGATTTTCAAAGAGTATAATTTTGTGCTATAATCAAGGAGAATGATATGGTATGGAGGAAAGAATCTTGGAAAAGAAAATTGTAAAAGATATCTTGTTTTTGTCGCAGGTGTCCCAGCCTGCTAGTCAGGAAGATTTACCCCTAGCAAAGGATTTGCAGGATACCCTATTGGCTAATCGAGAAACCTGTGTTGGACTAGCGGCTAATATGATTGGAGTACAAAAACGCGTCATTATTTTTAATATCGGAATGATTCCTATGGTTATGTTTAATCCAGTTCTCCAATCTTTTGAAGGAGCATACGAGACAGAGGAAGGTTGTTTATCTTTGACAGGTGTCAGACCTACAACTCGGTATGAGAAGATTACAGTAAGCTACAGAGATATCCATTGGCAAGAGCAAACCATTACCCTGACAGGATTTCCTGCTCAGATTTGTCAGCATGAATTGGATCATTTGGAAGGTCGTATTATTTAAGCTCAAATCCTTGGTAGTCCTAAAAAAATATGCTACACTAACACTATGAAAATTCTAATCCCAACCGCAAAAGAAATGAATACCGAAATCCCTAGTTTAGAGGCTAAACCCTTGCGTCCTGAAAGTCAGGCAGTGCTGGATGAATTGGCCAGATATTCTGCCCAAGAGCTGGAGAGTTTTTACAAAATATCTGCCGAAAAAGCGCAAGAGGAGTATGACCATATCCAGGCCTTGAAAAATGAAACTGCGACAAACTATCCAGCCTTGCACCTCTTTGATGGACTCATGTATCGCAACATCAAACGGGACGATCTCACCAAGGAGGAGCAAACCTATCTCGAGAAACACCTCATGATAACGTCAGCTCTCTATGGTGTGATCCCAGCCTTTGCGCCGATTGCACCTCACAGACTGGACTTTTTGATGAAGCTCAAAGTCGCTGGGAAAAGTCTGAAAAGTCATTGGAAGGCAGCCTATGAAGAGTCAATGAAAGACCAGAAGTTAATCTTTTCACTCTTGTCTTCAGAGTTTGAAACTGTCTTTCCTAAAGAAATCCGTGAGAAAATGGTGACCTTCAAGTTCATGGAAGAAAGAGATGGAAAACTAAAAATCCACTCAACCATTTCTAAAAAAGCTAGAGGGGCTTTCTTAACAGCCCTGATGGAAGGTCAGGTAACTTCGGTAGAAGAGATTAAAAAGCTCAGCTTTGCAGGTTTCAATTATCGAGAAGACTTGTCTAGTGACAAGGAAATGGTCTTTGTAAAATAGATTGAAAATAGCGTCTGCTCTTGATTGAATCAGGGCAGGCTTTTTTATGATTTGATGCTTCTATTTTTAGTTCAGAATGGTAGGAATTTTCTCACAATTTTGGTATAATAGGACTATTAGAAAATTTCAAGGAGACAAACATGTCAGTTAAAATTGCTTTACTTGGATTTGGTACAGTAGCCAGTGGTGTACCATTCTTGCTAAAGGAAAATGGAGAAAAAATTGTTCAAGCAGCACATTCAGAAATTGAAGTAGCCAAAGTTTTGGTCAAAGACGATGAAGAGAAAGCACGCTTGCTTGAAGCAGGAAATGATTTTAATTTTGTAACAAATATTGACGAAATTTTGTCAGATAAAGACATCGCGATTGTTGTTGAGTTGATGGGACGTATCGAACCGGCAAAAACATTTATCACTCGTGCCTTAGAAGCAGGGAAACATGTCGTGACAGCCAACAAGGACCTTTTGGCTGTTCATGGTGCAGAATTGCTTAAGGTAGCCAAAGCTCACAATGTTGCCCTCTACTATGAAGCAGCTGTTGCAGGAGGTATCCCAATCCTTCGTACCTTGGTCAACTCACTAGCATCAGATAAAATCACACGTGTTCTTGGTGTTGTGAACGGAACATCTAACTTCATGATGACCAAAATGGTAACAGAAGGCTGGTCTTATGAAGATGCTTTGGCAGAAGCTCAACGACTTGGCTTTGCTGAAAGCGACCCTACCAATGATGTTGACGGGATTGATGCGGCCTACAAGATAGTCATCCTCAGTCAGTTCGCCTTTGGGATGAATGTCAAGTTTGAAGATGTAGGCCACCAAGGAATTCGCAACATTACTCCAGAAGATGTAGCAGTAGCCCAAGAACTTGGTTATGTAGTTAAGTTGGTTGGTTCTGTTGAAGAAACAGCTTCTGGTATTGCTGCTGAGGTTACGCCAACCTTCCTTCCTAAAGAACATCCACTTGCAAGTGTTAATGGTGTTATGAATGCTGTCTTTGTGGAATCTATCGGTATCGGGGAGTCTATGTACTATGGACCAGGTGCAGGTCAAAAACCAACTGCAACAAGTGTTGTAGCTGATATTGCTCGTATCGTTCGTCGTTTGAATGATGGAACAATTGGAAAAGCCTTTAATGAATACAGCCGTCCAGTAGTCTTGGCTAAACCAGAAGATGTCAAAGCTAACTACTATTTCTCAATCTTGGCTCCAGACTCAAAAGGACAAGTCTTGAAATTGGCTGAGCTCTTTAACGCAGAAGATATTTCCTTCAAGCAAATCCTTCAAGATGGTAAGCAAGAAGGCAAGGCTCGTGTTGTAATCATCACTCATAAAATCAACAAGGCGCAACTTGAAAATATTACAGCAGCTTTGAAGGGTGTAGCCGAGTTTGAACTTCTCAACACCTTCAAGGTTTTAGGAGACTAAGATGAAGATTATTGTACCTGCTACAAGTGCCAATGTGGGTCCTGGTTTTGACTCGGTTGGCGTAGCTGTAACTAAGTATCTAGAAATTCAGGTTTGTGAGGAACGTGAAGAATGGATGATTGAGCACCAATTAGGCAAATGGATTCCACGTGATGAACGTAATCTTTTGCTGAAGATTGCTCTACAAATTGTTCCAGACCTCCAACCTAGACGTCTGAAGATGGTCAGTGATATTCCGCTTGCGCGTGGACTAGGTTCATCGAGCTCGGTCATCGTTGCTGGAATTGAACTGGCAAATCAGCTCGGAAACTTGAAGCTAAGCAAATATGAAAAATTACAATTGGCGACTAAGATTGAAGGACATCCTGATAATGTTGCGCCTGCTATCTATGGTAATTTGGTCATTGCAAGTTCAGTCGAAGGTCAGGTTTCTGCTGTTGTGGCGCCTTTCCCAGAGTGTGCTTTCCTAGCTTATATTCCAAACTATGAATTGCGAACTCGAGATAGTCGTGGTGTCTTGCCTAAGAAACTCTCTTACAAGGAAGCTGTTGCGGCAAGTTCTATCGCCAATGTGGCTATCGCAGCTCTACTGACTGGAGATATGGTCAAAGCAGGCCAGGCTATTGAGAGTGACCTTTTCCATGAGCGTTACCGTCAAGAACTGGTAAGAGAATTTGCGACGATCAAGAAAGTTGCTAAGAAAAATGGTGCTTATGCGACCTACTTGTCTGGTGCTGGTCCGACTGTTATGGTCTTGGCTGATCCTGACAAGATGCCTAAGATTAAGGCTGAGCTTGAAAAGCAACCTTTCAAAGGCAAGCTTCATGATTTGCAAGTAGATACACAAGGCGTTCGCGTCGAAGCAAAATAAATATAGCAATAGGATGGGGAAACTCTCTATTAGAGGGCTTCCTGTCCTTTTTTTGAAAATGAAATATGGGATATGAAATGTTTCCCATGTTTAGCGACCGCTGGACGGTCAAGGAGGATTTGAAATGGCAGAAATATATCTAGCAGGTGGTTGTTTTTGGGGCTTAGAGGAATACTTTTCACGTATTTCTGGAGTATTGCAAACAAGTGTTGGTTATGCCAATGGTCAGGTAGAAACCACCAATTATCAACTGATCAAAGAAACAGATCATGCCGAGACTGTGCAAGTCGTCTACGACGAAAAGGTGGTATCGCTCCGTGAGATTTTACTCTATTATTTCCGAGTTATCGAACCCCTTTCTGTCAACCAACAAGGGAATGACCGTGGTCGTCAATACCGCACAGGGATTTATTACCTAGAAGAAGCTGATCTACCAACGATCAATACAGTAGTTCGCGAACAAGAACTCCTCATCGGTCGTAAAATTGCAGTGGAAGTGGAGAAGCTTCGCCACTATATCTTAGCTGAAGACTATCACCAAGACTACCTCAAGAAAAATCCTGGTGGCTATTGGCACATTGATGTGAGAGATGCAGAGAAACCACTCATAGATGCTGCTAACTATGAAAAACCGAGTCAGGCAGTTTTAAGAGAAAATTTGTCAGAAGAGTCTTATAGAGTTACCCAAGAAGCTGCGACGGAAGCTCCCTTTAGTAATGCTTATGACCAAACTTTTGAGGAAGGAATTTATGTCGATATCACGACTGGTGAGCCCCTCTTCTTTGCCAAGGATAAGTTTGCCTCAGGCTGTGGTTGGCCAAGTTTTAGCCGACCAATTTCTAAAGAGCTTATCCATTACTATCAAGACTTGAGCCATGGCATGGAGCGAATCGAAGTCCGTTCACGTTCAGGAAATGCTCACTTGGGACATGTCTTTACAGACGGACCTCAGGAACTAGGTGGTTTACGCTATTGTATCAATTCTGCATCCTTACGATTCATTGCTAAGGATGAAATGGAAGAGGCTGGTTATGGCTACCTGCTTCCATATTTGAATAAGTAAAAAGAGAGAGTGGGACAGAAATCGTTAATTCGTTAGAATTCGATTTCGTCGTCCCACCTCCGCACAGTTGAGTAGGGCTGTAAAAGCTGATGAAATCAGCGTAGTAGAGCCCACTCAACCACTGCGTCTTTCTCGACAATCCAAAGACAATTGAGAGGCTAGGGCTTTTGTCACACTCTCTTCATGTTGAAATAGAAGGGACTTATGAAACACTTACTTTCTTACTTTAAACCCCATAAACAATAAGAAAAGTTGCCTTCGGGTGACTTTTTTGTTACAATAGCTAGAAAAATTATCCAGTATGAATACTTATATAGAAAAGGAGCCTAGTGATGAAAGTCTTTCAGCATGTAAATATCGTGACTTGTGACCAAGATTTCCACGTCTATTTGGATGGGATTTTAGCTATTAAAGAATCCCAAATCGTCTATGTTGGCCAAGAGAAACAAGAAATCTTAGATCAAGCTGAACAGCTTATAGACTATCAGGGTGCCTGGATCATGCCTGGCTTGGTCAACTGCCATACTCACTCTGCCATGACAGGCTTGAGAGGCATTCGCGATGACAGTAATCTCCATGAATGGCTCAATGGCTATATCTGGCCAGCAGAAGCAAAATTCACACCAGAGATGACTACAAAGGCCGTCAAAGAGGCGCTGACAGAAATGCTCCAGTCTGGAACAACAATCTTCAACGACATGTACAATCCTAATGGAGTGGATATAGCTGAGATTTATGAAGCCGTCAAGGCATCCAAGATGCGTTGTTATTTTTCTCCAACTCTATTTTCTTCAAATGAGGAGACGACGGCTGAAACTATAGCCAGAACTCGAGCTGTTATCGAGACAATCAAAGGCTATCAAAACCCAAATTTCAAGGTGATGGTGGCTCCTCATTCACCCTACAGTTGTAGTCTAGATTTGCTGGAGGCAAGTCTTGAGCTAGCAAAAGAAGAAAATATTCCACTTCATATCCACGTAGCAGAAACACAGGAAGAGTCAGGGATTATCCTGAAACGCTATGGCAAACGCCCATTAGCCTTCCTAGATGAGCTCGGCTATTTAGACCATAAAGCTGTCTTTGCCCATGGTGTGGAGTTAAATGAAGGAGAAATTGAGCGCCTGGCAGATTCACAAGTAGCTATAGCCCACAATCCTATCAGCAACCTTAAACTAGCCTCAGGCATTGCACCAGTCGTCCAACTTCAACAGGCAGGAGTAGCAGTTGGTATTGCGACGGACTCAGTTGCTTCTAACAATAACCTGGATATGTTTGAGGAAGGGCGGACTGCAGCACTCTTACAGAAGATGAAGAGTGGTGATGCCAGCCAATTTCCAATCGAAACCGCCCTCAAGGCCCTGACCATTGAAGGAGCCAAGGTATTAGGAATGGCAGATGAGATTGGAAGTTTGGAAGTTGGCAAGCAGGCTGATTTCCTAGTCATCCAACCCCAAGGGAAAATCCATCTTCAGCCTCAAGAAAACATGCTATCTCACCTCGTTTATGCCGTCAAATCCAGTGATGTTGACGATGTCTATATCGCTGGTGAGCAAGTCGTAAAAGACGGACAAGTGCTGACGGTTAACTTGTAAAAAGTAGTATAAATTTACGAAATCTCATAGAAAATTTCTTGTGAGGTTTTTAAAATTTTGCTAGAAATCAGGCGAGTAGATGTCTTGCAGAAATATATTGATACTAAATTAGAAAAACACCGATTAGATAAAAAAAAAAAATTGTGGTATAATAATAAGATGCAAAAAAAGGAGTATCTATGGACATTTCAGAAATTCGTCAAAAAATTGACGCAAATCGTGAAAAATTAGCTTCTTTCAGGGGGTCTCTTTGACCTCGAAGGTTTAGAGGAAGAAATTGCCATTTTGGAAAACAAAATGACAGAACCTGATTTTTGGAACGATAATATTGCGGCCCAAAAAACGTCGCAAGAATTAAACGAACTCAAAAATACCTATAATACCTTCCACAAGATGGATGAGTTGCAGGATGAAGTTGAGATTTTACTGGACTTTTTGGCAGAGGATGAATCTGTTAAGGATGAGTTGGTTGAAAAACTCGATGAGTTAGATCAGATGATGACTAGCTACGAAATGACCCTTCTCTTGTCAGAGCCCTACGATCACAACAATGCCATCCTTGAAATCCATCCAGGTTCTGGGGGAACAGAGGCTCAAGACTGGGGCGATATGCTCCTTCGTATGTATACTCGCTATGGAAATGCCAAAGGCTTCAAGGTCGAGGTCTTGGACTACCAAGCAGGTGATGAGGCAGGAATCAAGTCAGTAACCTTGTCTTTTGAAGGACCAAATGCTTATGGTCTTCTCAAGTCAGAGATGGGAGTTCACCGTTTGGTCCGTATCTCACCATTTGACTCTGCTAAACGTCGCCACACCTCATTTACTTCTGTAGAAGTGATGCCAGAGTTGGATGATACCATCGAAGTTGACATCCGTGAGGATGATATCAAGATGGATACCTTCCGTTCAGGTGGAGCAGGTGGACAAAACGTCAACAAGGTTTCAACAGGTGTCCGCTTGACTCACATTCCGACAGGAATCGTCGTAGCATCAACCGTCGACCGTACTCAGTACGGAAACCGTGACCGTGCTATGAAGATGCTTCAGGCAAAACTCTACCAGATGGAGCAGGAAAAGAAAGCTGCTGAGGTAGACTCGCTCAAGGGTGAGAAAAAGGAAATTACATGGGGAAGCCAAATCCGCTCCTATGTATTTACGCCTTATACAATGGTTAAAGACCATCGTACAAACTTTGAAGTAGCGCAAGTAGATAAGGTAATGGATGGAGACCTAGACGGTTTCATCGATGCTTATCTGAAATGGCGTATCAGTTAAAAGAAAGGAAGTCACATGTCAATCATTGAAATGAGAGATGTTGTCAAAAAGTATGACAACGGGACTACAGCCCTACGTGGCATCACTGTAAATATTGATGCAGGAGAATTCGCCTACATCGTAGGACCTTCCGGTGCCGGTAAATCAACCTTTATCCGTGCCTTGTACCGCGAAGTAAAAATCGACAAAGGGAGCTTGCAAGTTGCTGGCTATAACCTTGTTAAAATTAAAAAGAAAGATATTCCGTTCTTGCGTAGAAACGTTGGAGTAGTCTTTCAGGATTACAAACTTTTGCCAAAGAAAACCGTTTATGAGAACATTGCTTACGCAATGGAGGTTGTCGGTGAAAGTCGTCGTAACATCAAAAAACGTGTTATGGAAGTCTTGGACCTTGTTGGTCTGAAGCATAAGGTTCGTTCATTCCCGAATGAGCTTTCAGGTGGTGAACAACAACGGATCGCCATTGCGCGTGCTATCGTAAACAATCCTAAGGTTTTGATTGCCGACGAACCAACAGGAAACTTGGACCCAGATAACTCATGGGAAATCATGAACCTCTTGGAACGTATCAATCTACAAGGGACAACTGTTTTGATGGCGACCCACAACAGCCAAATCGTAAATACCTTACGCCACCGCGTTATTGCCATCGAAAATGGTCGCGTGGTACGTGATGAAGCGAAAGGAGAGTACGGATACGATGATTAGTAGATTTTTCCGCCATCTGTTCGAAGCTTTAAAGAGTTTAAAGCGTAATGGATGGATGACCATTGCTGCCATCAGTTCAGTAATGATTACCTTGACCTTGGTTGCTATTTTTGCCTCAGTTATTTTTAATACTGCGAAACTAGCGACTGATATCGAAAACAACGTCCGCGTCATGGTTTATGTTCGTAAAGACGTTGAAGACAACAGTGAAACCATTGTAAAAGAAGGCCAAACAGTCACTAACAATGACTACCACAAGGTCTACGATGCCCTCAAAGCCTTGCCAGCTGTTAAAAATGTAACCTTCTCAAGTAAAGAAGAGCAGTACCAAAAGCTGACGGAAACGATGGGTGACGAGTGGAAGGTTTTTGAAGGAGATGCAAATCCTCTTCATGATGCCTACATCGTAGATACCAATTCACCAAGTGATGTAAAACCAGTAGCTGAAGCAGCTAAGAAAATCGAAGGTGTCTCTGAAGTTCAAGACGGTGGTGCCAATACCGAACGTCTCTTCAAGTTGGCTTCATTTATCCGTGTTTGGGGATTGGTCATTGCAGGACTCTTGATCTTTATCGCAGTCTTCTTGATTTCAAATACCATCCGTATTACCATCATTTCACGTAGTCGTGAAATCCAAATCATGCGTTTGGTTGGTGCCAAGAACAGCTACATCCGTGGTCCATTCTTGCTAGAAGGTGCCTTTATCGGATTGTTGGGAGCAGCTCTCCCATCAGCATTGGTTTACTTTATCTATCACCGAGTGTTCCAATCTGTCAACCCATCATTGGTTGGACAAAACCTATCGTTGATTACACCGGATACCTTTATCCCATTGATGATTGGTCTCTTGTTCCTCATCGGAATCTGTATCGGTTCACTTGGTTCAGGAATCTCAATGCGTCGATTCTTGAAAATCTAAGTCACATAACTTGATAAAACACATAAAAAAGTGGGATGTCATCAAGACTTCACAGATCTTGATGCCCCGCTTTTTCTTTTGGTCTTGGTGATTAGTCGCTTGCCAATTTTGGCTAAAGAGTGTATGATAGGAAAGGACCTTTTTTACTAAAATGAATCATGAATGAGGAAAAAATGAAACAATTTTTGGAAAAAGTGAGTATACTCTCCTTATCGTTAGTATTAATCACATCGTTTTCAATCTCGAGCGCCCTGCCAGCTATGTTTGACTATTATCAGGGCTATTCGACCGGTCAGGTTGAGCTCTTGGTTAGTCTCCCATCCTTTGGGATTATGGCTATGCTTTTATTAAATGGAGTTCTGGAGCGTATGTTTCCGGAACGTCTCCAGTTAACTCTGGGGCTCTTGATTTTAACCATCAGTGGAACGGCACCTTTCTGGTATCAGGGTTATTACTTTGTCTTTGCTACACGCTTGCTATTTGGACTTGGAGTTGGAATGCTCAATGCCAAGGCTATCTCCATCATTAGTGAACGTTACCACGGCAAAACTCGTATCCAGATGCTTGGTTTTCGTGGGTCAGCTGAGGTAGTAGGAGCCTCTATCTTGACTTTGGCAGTCGGTCAGCTCTTGGCCTTTGGCTGGACCGCAACCTTCTTAGCTTATGCAGCTGGTCTAGTGGTTCTGGTACTCTTCCTTCTCTTTGTGCCTTATGGCAAAGCAGAAGTTCATGAGTCCAAGCATCAGACAGAAGAAGCAGTAAGATTGACTCGCTCTATGAAACAGTTGATTTTCTTTCTCGCCATTGCAGCTGCAGTGATTGTATGTACCAATACTGCCATCACCTTCCGTATCCCTAGTCTTATGATTGAGGTAGGTTTTGGAGATGCTCAGTTGTCGAGTTTGGTACTCAGTGCCATGCAGCTGATCGGTATTCTAGCTGGAATCAGCTTTTCTTTCCTGATCTCGACCTTCAAGGAAAGACTTCTACTGCTTGCTGGTGTTACTTTTGGTATCGGGCAAATCATCATCGCTCTTGCTCCATCACTCTGGGTAGTTGTTGCAGGTTCTATCCTGGGAGGTTTTGCCTATAGCATCGCTCTGACGACAGTCTTTCAGTTGATATCTGAGAGAATCCCTGCAAAACTCCTCAACAAAGCAACTTCCTATGCTGTTTTGGGATGTTCTTTTGGAGCATCATTAACACCCTTTGTTCTTTCAGGGATTGGCTTGGTGACTATGGATGGTCGAATGACCTTCATCATTCTAGGAGCATGGATGATTGCTACATCAGTGCTTGTTTCCCTCTTATTGAAAAAAGAAGCCTAACAAAGAAAAACTCAAGGATGAATCCTTGAGTTTTTTGTGTATTAGCCAAACATCTGCCAAAAGTAATCGATGATGTAGGTCAAGCCATAAGTGTAAACGACTAGGGTAAAGGGCTTGGTCAGGATGATAATGGTCATATACCGCTTGAAGCTCATCTTGGTCAAAGCAGCCAACATGCAGAGAAAATCAGCTGGACTAACTGGCCAAATCATCATAAAGATAAAGAATCGATCAAAGCGATTGCCCTCATCCAGCCAACCGATATACTTGTCATAGGTGCGTTTGCTGACCATAGACTGGACAAAGGGTGCCCCGTAGAGACGCACCAGGTAAAAGATGATGGCACAACCAATGACAATACCGATATAGTTGTAAATGGTCCCGATGATGTGACCATAGATAAAGACGCCTGCAACGGAAGTAAGAGCACCTGGAATGATAGGAACAACCGTCTGCAAAATCTGTAAAAAAATAAAGAGTGGAGGCCCCCAGACACCTGCCTGTTGGATAAATTCAGAGAGGGTTTCTTTTGATTGTAAGATCCCCGCCTGATAGGCCCAAATACAAAAGATAATCGTACCAACTCCACCCACTATGGATGAAAAATGGATGACTTGCTGCAGAAGGGGAGAAATAGCCTTCATTTGTTTATCGGATGACATGTAGACTCCTCTTAAATAGTATAAATCTACTATACCATATTTTGAGGAGAAAGACTAGATGGGATACTTCGTGTGACTTTGCCTCAAGTATGGTAAAATGGGAATAAGAAAATGACAGCTTAGAATGAGGAAAATCATGTTAGGATTAAAGTTTAATGGCACTTGGCGCAACTACCAAAAACAGGTATTGGACAATTTCCAAGAATACCAAGCAGATGGTCATGTCCACTTGGTGGCAGCGCCAGGTTCAGGGAAAACAACTATTGGAATCGAATTGATTGCTCGCTTTGATAAGCCTGCCCTCGTTTTAGTACCGACGGTGACCATCCGGGAACAATGGGTGGATAGGATTCGCCAGGCCTTTTTAGAGGATGAGAACCAGGTCACAAGTCTCGTGTCTCAAAATCTCAAGGACATGAAGCAAATCACCATTGCCACCTATCAAGCTTTTCACAGTGCTATGCAACAGGTACAATCTCAAGAAGATAACGGCGAGGTTGAGGACTTTGTAGGCTTTGACCTGCTTGCCAGACTCAAAGAAAGGGGTGTCGAAACCCTCTGTCTGGACGAATGCCATCACTTGAGAAATGAATGGTGGAAAAGCTTAGAAGACTTCCGTAAAAACTACCAACAACTGCAAGTTATCTCTCTCACTGCGACACCGCCTTATGACAGTGAACCAGAACTCTGGGATCGCTATCTCCAGATGTGTGGCGAGATTGACCAAGAAATCACAGTCCCAGAACTGGTCAAGGAAGACACTCTTTGCCCTCATCAGGACTTTGTCTATATCTGTTTTCCGACTAAGGAAGAGGACAAGCGCTTGGAAGAGTTTGAAGACACCAAGTGGCAGTATGTCAGCCAACTAGTCGTTAATCCTGACTTCCAAGAGTTGATTCGGAGTTCCAAGGTTCTCAAAGGGGAAATTTCTGCGGATATGCTCCTTGAGGATCCCAAGTATCTCTCAGCGCTCCTCATTTATCTACAGGCTCAAAAACAGGAAATTCCCAAGTATCTACGAGATTTACTAGGTGCTGAGGGCTTGCCTTCCCTTAATTACTATTGGCTAGAAGTTCTCTTGCAAGGCCTTCTCTATCAGACTCCTGACTGGTATGAGGATCCACAGGAGACAAAGAAAAAGATAGAAGCAGAACTGAAATCAAGAGGGTTGATTGAAAAACGTCAGGTTTTCTTGGTCAAATCCAAGGCCAATGACCAAATCCTCAACCAATCTCTAGGAAAACTAGCTGGGATTGCATCTATCTTTGAGACCGAGTATGCCAGTCTAGGTCAGGACTTGAGACAGTTGGTCTTGGCAGACTATATTCGCAAGGACTTTGCCAGTTATCTGGGAGATGACCAAGCACCAATCACGCAATTAGGCGTCCTCCCTTACTTTGAAACCATTCGCAGAAGTGCACAAAAGCGAGGCTTGTCTGTCCCTATAGCAGTCCTTTCTGGTAGTGTCGTGATCATACCTGCCAGTGTCAAGGCAGAACTTCAAGCACTCATTCCAAACACTAGTTTAAGCTTCTCTGCCATTGGAAAACTCGACCAAGAGTCCTATCTCCAAGTAGGCTTTCCATCTAGCTTTAAGGGGATGGTTGCAGCAGTGACCGAGCTCTTCCAACGTGGTTCTATCCAGGTCTTGGTCGGAACCAAGTCTCTTTTGGGAGAAGGATGGGATGCGCCTTGTGTCAACTCTCTCATCCTCGGAAGTTTTGTCGGAAGCTTTATGCTCAGCAATCAGATGCGAGGGCGTGCCATTCGTGTCTGGTCAGGACATCCAGAAAAGACCAGCAATATCTGGCATCTAGTAGCCATCAAACCTTACAAAAATCCAGCCTTTTCTAATGAAAATCAAGAGGAACAAGACCTCAATCCATATCAGGACCTGCAGACCCTTGCCCGTCGTATGGACCATTTCCTTGGCTTGTCCTATAAGGAAGATACCATTGAAACAGGTCTGGATCGCTTGAACTTTCCTGAGTTCCCATTTAAGAAAAAGAAACTCGAAGACTACAACGAGAAGATAATGGAACTATCCAAGGATCGCGCCTCTCTTCGTAAAAAATGGCAGGAATCTCTCATTGTTGCTGATAAGATTGAGATTGTCAATGAAGTGGCGACCGACAGCAAACGAATCCCTCTGCTTGCCCTAGCGGATGCTGAAAAGTGGCTTCGCTATGCTCTGATGGTATTTGCCATTAGTCTCCTAGCTTATGTCGTTCGACTAACCTTCTTTACCTTACCATGGCTGACAGCTCTTTCTGTCCTCTTCCTAGCTATCACAGCCTTTCGCTTTTACAGCTACAAGAGTCCCTATAAACGCTTGCGCCAGATTGGTGAAGCTATTCGCAAAGCCATGGTGACTGCCGGCCATTTGTCTGATGACCAGTCGCGCGTGCAGGTCGATGAGGACAAGGAAAGCTTTAACGTCTTTGCCTATCTAAAAGGTGGCAGTATGCGAGACAAGGAGCTCTTTTCAAAGGTTTTAGGAGAATTCTTTGCCCCAGTGGACAATCAACGCTACCTCTTAGTAGCTCAAAAAGCACCGGCCGGACAGTCTAAGTATTTCGTAGTTCCTAGCCTCTTTGAAAAACGCAAGGAAGATGCCCAGCTCTTCCAAAATGCCGTCGCACCACACATAGGCAACTACCAACTCGTCTACACCCGCAACGAAGCAGGCAGAAAAATCCTGCTTGAAGCCAGACTCAAATCTCTAGCCAACAAAAACGACCGCATCATCACCAAGAAAAAGGTCAAAAGTGCTTTGAAGTAGGGAGAATACGACGAATATTCATATAAAAATGGTATAATGAAATAAGGAATATTTATAAATTTGAGGATATCGATGGAAGAGAATATAATAAAATCTAAAGATAGAGTACAGAAACATGGGGAAGTTTTTACACCATCGTGGATGGTACAAAAGATGTTAGATACTCCTGGAATAAGGGAAAAAACAGAAGATATTTATGCGACTTTTCTGGAACCTTCAGCAGGAGATGGGAATTTTTTAGAAGCAATACTTGAAAGAAAACTCTCTGCTGTGACCAGAGATTATGATAAGAAAAATTGGAAAACTAAGTCTTTATTCGCTTTATCATCAATTTATGGAATTGAATATCTAGAAGATAATCTTGAAGTTGCTAGGGCAAGAATGTTTTTGCATTATCTTGATTGGGTTGAGAAATCCTTCGGAGAAAGATTGAGTAGCAGAAGTGATTTATATAAATCAGCCCGTTACTTAATTACTAAAAATATTGTCAGAGGGAATACATTGACAAAGAGACATCCTGATACAGATGAGCTTATCATATTTAATGAGTGGAAACGAATAAAGGGTTATCCTAGTTTAGTTGAAAAAGTTCCTTTTGCATTTGCTGAATTATTTGGTGAAGATATAGTTGATGATGGGAAAATGGTTGAAGGACAACTAAGCTTATTTGAAATCACTGAAGAAAACACACAGAGTAAAGAAATCCGTCAAGTAAGGATTAAAAAAGTTTATACGTTGGGAGAATAGAATTTTATGATGTCAAATTTCAATTTTTTAAAAGTAGATTTAGATACAGCGGAACTTTTTTCAACCATCAATATGGCGGAGCTAAATTATACTCAAGGAGACTATGAAGGTGTACTAACTAAAGTTCGGAAGGTTGCCGAGAATACAGTAACTCTGTTTGCTGACAGAGTATATATTGAGTTACCTAAGCATTCAACATTTCACAAAAGATTATTAATTATAAAACAAAGGATCGGGGATAAGAGAATTGTTGATGCTTTTTTTGAAATTAAAGGTCACGGTAATAATTCTGCTCACAAATTAAATCCGAAAGATGCCACCAAAGAAAATGCACTAAAATCATTAGAGCTAGTTTATATGATTTTAGTGTGGTTTGTAACAGAATATGTTGACGATGAAATTAAAGTCTCACTGTATGATAAGTTTTTAGAGCCAGAAGCTCAAGAAAGATATAAGACTGCGGAGCGTAAATTCATTTACGTACAAACTGTAGATAATAAATCTGGCTTATTCCCAGCTTATGAAGGTGCTCAAAAAGTTGGCGAGGGAACAGTGTCATCCGATGATGTTGAAGCAGACTGGACTCCAAATAGCGAATTTTTACGTTCAGTTGCACCCAAACGAATCAAACAATATATGAGAACTTCTGGTCTTCCATTTAAGCTTGGATGGGTTGAACTAGCATATAAAAAATCAACGAAGTCATGGTTTCATGATTACGAAGTTCACGAAGTATTGAAACGTTCGGGTATTGGTCATCCAAAGAGTTTAGAGGGAAATGAGTGGTTTGAAACTGATTTAGAGACAGCTAAGGAAGCTATTAAAGCAGTAAAAAATGGAAGGTCATTTATTAGTGATGTACCGGCTGAATATATAGCAGATAAATCAGATATTATTCTTAGACCTGAACAAAATGCTGCCGTTGAACAAACTCAAAAAACCTTTAAGAAAAAAGACCGTATGCTTTGGAATGCCAAAATGCGTTTTGGAAAAACCTTAACCTCATTGGAACTTATTAAACAAGAAGGTTTTCAACGTGTTCTAATCATGACACATAGACCAGTAGTCCGTGATTCATGGTTTGAGGACTACAAAAAAATGGAAATGGCGGAAGCTGGGTATTTGTATGGATCAGTTGATAAAGGAGAGAAACTAACCACCTTAAAATCTGGTGACAAACCATTCATTTATTTTGCCTCTATTCAACTTCTTCGTTATAAGGGTGCTCAGACTAATCTTCCAGAGTTTGCCGATATAGATTGGGATTTGATTATTATTGATGAAGCTCATGAGGGCACACAGACTGATCTTAGTGATACTGTTTTGAAAGCCTTGGTCAAAGAAGATCATACTAAAATTTTAGAATTATCTGGAACACCTTTTAACATTCTAGATCAATTCGATCTTGAACAAGTCTATACATGGGACTATGTTATGGAACAGCAAGCTAAGCTGAAATGGGACTTAGAAAAACCAGATCAACCAAATCCATATGAACAGCTTCCAGAGGTACTTATGTATACCTTTGATATGAAGCAAAAAGAAAAATTCACAGATGAAAATAAAGCTTTTAACTTCCGTGAATTCTTTAAGTTTGATGATAGAGGTGAACTTGTTTATAAAGATGATGTAAAACGATTTTTGGATAATATTACGAATCCTGATAGTGAGACCAATTATCCATTTTCAACAAAAGAGTATCGTGAAGAACTACGTCATACCCTCTGGCTCATGCCAGGTGTTAAAGAAGCCAACGCTTTTGAAAAACTTTTAAAAGAACATTCAGTATTTGGAGTTGACTATGAGATTGTTAATGTAGTCAGAAATGATAAAAGTGATAATATTTTAGATAGTTCAGATGATGATCTTGCAAAAGTTCGTAACGCAATAACAGATGATCCGTCTAGGACAAAGACGATTACTTTAACTGTTCGTAAATTAACAACAGGTGTCAATGTTCCAGAGTGGACAGCTGTCATGTTTCTTTCAAATACAAGTAGCTCTATGAACTATTTGCAAGCTGCTTTTCGCGCGCAGACACCATTCTCTCATGAAAAATTAGGGATGAAGAAGCGTTGCTACATCTTTGATTTTGCTCCAGACCGTGCTTTGACAGTAATGGCTGAAAGTGCTCAAATTAACTCAGGTGTTGGTAAGAAAAATACCCAGCAACAGAAACAAGCAATGTCAAATCTGCTTAACTTTTTACCAATTTTGGGCAAAGGTGATAATGGCATGCAACCTTTTGATGTTGATCGCATGCTAACACAAATTAAGAAAGTATACGCTGAAAAAGCGGTACGTTCAGGTTTTGAAGATGATAGTCTTTATAATGATAGACTTTTGACACTTACTTCTGATGATGCTGAACGTCTTAATAAACTAAATGCTATTGTTGGTAAAACTCAAAAACAAAAAACACCGACCAAGGTGACAATAAATGATAATGGTTTGACTGATGAAGAGTATGATAAGGCTGAACGTGCAAAGAAAAAGCGTCCTCGTGAGCGTAGTCAAGAGGAAAAAGACGCAATGGAAAAACTCAAAGAGGCTCGTAAACAACAGAAAACGATGATTTCTATCTTACGAGGAGTTTCTATTCGTATTCCAATGATGATCTACGGAATGGATGTTGATTTAAGTAAAGATATCACTATCGAAGACTTTGTCAAAGAAGTCGACGACGAATCTTGGAAAGAATTTATGCCTTCTGGTTTTACTAAAGAAATGTTCAAAGAAATTACGGAGTATTACGATGCAGAGGTCTTTATTGAGGCTGGGCGAATCATTCGTCAACGAGCTAAATCTTTTGATAGTCTTGATTTTATTGAACGTGCAGAAGAAATTGCCACTTTATTTGGTAGCTTTAAAAACCCAGATAAGGAGACTGTCTTAACTCCATGGCACGTGGTCAATATGCAAATTGCTAAAGGAATTGGTGGACTTAATTTCTATGATGATAACTTTGAATCGATGACAGATGGCGCTAAGCCTAATCTTCATTGGGTAGAAACAGAAGTTACGGGGAGTGTTTACCATCCAGATACTAAAATCATTGATATTAATGCTAAAACAGGCCTGTACCCTTTGCATGCTGCTATGTGTCTCTATTATCAATATGTGCAGAATAATAATGATAATCACTTTGATGCCGACAGTGTTTACCGTGGAATCTTAGAAAACAATATCTATGCCATCGCAAAAACACCAATGGCTAAGACGATCACAGAACGAACTTTGACGGGTTATAAGAAATATAAAACTAATGTAGCCTATATTGAAAACTTTTCAAATACCTTGAAATCAAGTATTGAAGAAGGTAAAAAACTAGTAGAGGAGGCTTTTGAAAAAGTGAAATTTGATGTTGTGATTGGGAACCCTCCGTATCAGGAGAGTGATGGGGGAGCAAATGCTAGCGCGAGTCCAACTTATCATTATTTTGTTGACGTTGCAAAAGCACTAACTCCTCAATATATTTCACTTATTATGCCGAGTCGATGGTATAGTGGTGGAAAAGGATTAGATTCTTTTCGAGATAAGATGCTATCAGATATACATATCCGTCAAATTTTAGATTTTCCTAATCCAGACGAAGTATTTCCAAGTACAAATATTCGAGGTGGAGTATGCGTAGTGAATTGGGATAAAAGCTGGAATTCTAATAAAAATTTGACACGAGTAATTACTTTTGAAAATAATGTAATAAAAAATGACGTTCAGAGGACAATTAAATTTGATGATCTAGATATTTTCATTCGCGATAGTACTTCTGTTGAAATAATTGAAAAAATAAATAAGGTGACACCGTTGCATGAAGGAAGAATTTCTGATTTTACGTCGCCGCTGAAGCCGTACGGCTTCCGCGGCTTCTTCATCAGAGATGAAAGGTTTCATGCTGATGCATCTATTTTGCAAAATCCAGTAAAATGTTATGGTAAGGGGGTCGTCGGCTTTGTAGAGCGGGACGAAATAAAGGTAAAAACAGAGTGGATTGATAAGTGGAAAATCTTTACTGCTCGAGCGAATAATATTGGTACAGAGTTAAATGATGATAATTTTAATACTATAATTGGAGAACCGGGTACAATATGTACAGAAACCTATATAGTCATTGGTGCGGATTTAAACTTAGATGAAGGAGCTACACAGAATCTTTCAAAATATTTAAAAACGAAGTTTTCTAGACTACTTCATGGTATTGCCAAGTCTAGTCATGATGCTGCTAGAACAACATATAAACTTATTCCGCTTCAAAATTTTTCAAATGATTCAGATATTGATTGGTCACAACCAATTGCAAAAATTGATCAGCAATTGTATCGAAAATATGAACTAAGTGAAGAAGAAATTATATTCATTGAAGAAAAGGTAAAAGAAATGGAGTAAGAATGGATATTTCTGCCGTTTATCGTATGGAGTTAATTGAGAAATTAGATAAAACGATTTGGTCAAAGTATACTAGTTACAAAAAGGTTGAGCAATATGTAAAATTAAATCAAACTTTATATGATAATTTTGGAAATGCAAATTTTG
>ERZ773062.107-NODE-107-length-58528-cov-13.388675_pt1 | contig 58528 bp, 51 predicted proteins | sample MGYA00580626_ERZ773062 | MGnify/ENA primary metagenome ERZ773062 (study PRJEB29015, sample SAMEA2738003) | human oral metagenome | biome: human oral; feature: human-associated habitat; material: dental | place: China | collected 2058 ... | reverse complement strand
GACCATGCATGTCAGCGTATGATCGCGCCACCATTCGACTCCGGCATAATGAAATCGAATGTACGATATGCCGATCACTGCCGCCAAAAACTGCATACACATCGCGGGATGGCTTGAGGCCAGCAATATCGCAAAAACTTTTCATTACATCAACGATACCGTCCTTACCGTGCTGCCAACGACCAGTACCATGCCAAAGTTGAGTATCTTTCGTTAGTTTTTGATATTCTCTTATCTCAGAATTATCAAATGAAAGTGAATCATTTACATTAATTATTCTCCTTTTAGCGATGGTATCTAAAGCCTTTTCAAAACGAAGCAACTTACTTTTGTAAATAATTAACATTAGGGTATGGTGCGGTAAATATCTTAGCGATCTTCGCACGAAAAGCTTTTGATAATTACTCCGTGATGACATATTAATTAATAGTTTCTCTAGCTTTTTCCAACGCATCAATTAGTGTCCGTTTTGGTTTCATACCGATCAGCTCAGCAACTTCCTCGCCAGCAGCAAAAATCTTCATATTTGGGATGCCCTGCACGCGGTAGTGCATAGCCAGTTCTTTGTTGTCATTACTAGCATCAGTGTCAATTTTAACAATATCAAAATCTGTCTCGTCAGCGATCTGCTGCAATATTGGCACCATCGCTCGACACGGCGGACACCATGGCGCCCAAAAATCAACCAAGACCGGACGCTTGCTTTTTAGTACTTTTTCTTCAAACTCTTGCTTAGTTGTAATACTAATTAATGCCATAATTCCTCCTTCTATTTTTACATTGTTGACATACTCCAGTAATGACTAAAGGACCGTCGAAACAGCAGCCGTCAAGCTGGCGCTCGATCTGGCAACGTACTGAATCAGGAACTTTAATATCCTGTAAACTATCGCACTCGCTGCATATAAAATGATCGTGTGATTCCGGTGAAAAGTCGTACCGCAAACAGCCCTGTTTTGACGCGAGTGCCATTCCAATAACGCCATCACCCTGCAGACGTTGCGTAATACGATGCACCGTAGTGTCGCTAACATTTGAATAAGACTCTCGCAACCGGCTAGCAATCTCGGCATTAGTAGCATGCTGCAGCTGGCATAAAATCGATAGTATACTATCAGTATATTTCGTGATTCGTCGACTAACTATTTGTGTCATATTTTTATTGTAAATCATTTACAATAAAAATACAATGCTTTTTTACAAAACTTACCACGCTAAACTTCTTAGTCATGTTTTTACAATTAAATTACTGATCAGACCAGGCTATTTTCGCCCGCCACCTAAATTAATTTTACTAGCGAGAACTCTACTAAACTTTAAGCTACAAAATCGCGTCAAAAACACCAAAAGTTTATTCGGCCAACCAACTACATACACTGCTTTGTTATTCATAATAGCGCGATAGCTTCTCGCGGCAACTACTTCTGGTGTATAAACTCTGAGCCTAGTGAACATTGCCGAGTTTATCATATTAGCATTTCTTTCAAAATTAGTCGCTACCGGACCTGGGCAAATCGCCGTCACCGATACGCCAGAACTTTTCATTTCTTCATGCAAAGCTTCAGAAAACGAGCGGACAAAAGCTTTCGACGCATAATACATCGCCATGTACGGCCCAGCTTGAAACGAGGCAATTGATGCAATATTAACAATCTTACCCTCACCGCGACGATCCATATCTTTACCAAATAGATATGATAACTGCATCACGGCCAGCATATTAACGCTAGCGAGCCCTTTCTGGCGCTGCCAATCGACATCAATATAGCGACCAAACGAACCAAACCCGGCATTGTTAATTAAGATATCTATATTAATGCCTTTATGTTTAATCTCGTCATAAACTTCTTGAGCGCTATTCTCAGCACTCAAATCTTTAACTATGTAGACCATTTCAGCGCCAAACTGGCGCTCTAACTCCTGTTTTTGCTGCTGCAATAGAGCTTCGTTACGTGCAACAGCAACGATATTATAACCATTTTTCGCAAATAGACGAGCAAATTCTCTACCCAAGCCGCTCGTAGTGCCTGTTATTAAAACATACGAAACTGTTTGTTCTTGACTCATAACAAGATTATACCTTATAATTGGTTAATCTATGAACTCAAACCAAAAGAGTTCCTCTAAATCTCGCGTTTGAATTGCCTTATCAACGATCAAACTGCTCACAATATAAATTGCACAAGAGAGGAGATGCTTTTGAAAAATAAAATTAACGATAAAGAAATTTTACGCCTATTCTGGCAAGTATCTGTACCCTACAGGCGCCGCAGAAACTTGGCGATATTTTTTACAATTACTACGATTATCATTTCTATTTTTGTCGGTCCGCTTGTTATCGCAGAGCTGCTTAATATTATCCAGCACAACCAGCTGCAAACTGCTAATAATTTATGGACGCTAATTGTTCTGTATGGCGTTAGCGAACTGTGTTCAACGGTGATTGGCTGGCGCTTGGTACTGTATCTAGTTTGGACGTTCGAGACTGCATTGCAACGCGATTTACACTCGCGCTGCTTTAGTAAATTGACCAATCAAACAATGTTTTTCCATGCTAATAAATTTGGCGGTTCGCTCGTCAGCCAAACCAACAAACTAAACGGTGCAGTCGAACGTTTTTGGGATACAATTTTTTGGTCGATTTTGCCGTTAGTTATTTCCTTAGCTGGATCAATAATCATTTTATCGACATTAATTTGGCAGTATGCTTTATTCCTGTTTATCTTTTCAATTATTTTTAGTATTGCCGTCTATTTTGGCTCTAGGCCAATGGCTAAATTAAGCGAAAAAGAAGCTAAAGCCAGCAATAAAGTTAGCGGCCAATTAGCCGACATGGTTTCAAATATTCTGGCGGTTAAATCATCTGGCGCTGAATCGACAGAGCAAAATCGCTTTTCAAAAACGGTAGGTTCATGGCGCAGCGCTAGCTTGGGCACGATGCGCGGTTTCCTGAAAGTTAGTACCGTTTATTCGACCATCAACACAATTATCAAAATTGGCGCAATTGCTTTTGCAGTATACGCCGCTCAGCACAATTTAGTATCAGTAGCATCAGTTTACTTAATCATAACGTATACAGGCAGCGTGGCGCACGAGTTGTGGAACATGAATGGCATCATGCGCAGTTACAATCGTATTATTGGCGATGCTCACGAGATGGTAGAAATTCTTAAAACACCAACGACGCTAGTTGATCGAAATGATACGAAACTTACCGTTACACGCGGCAGTATCACCATGGATCGGGTAACCTTTACGCACGACGAAGGCCAAGGCGATACCTTGTTTCATGATTTCTCGCTCAATATTCAGCCAGGTGAAAAAATCGGCTTAGTCGGATCAAGCGGGTCTGGCAAAACTACCCTCACCAAATTATTGTTACGGTTTGCCGATATTGACTCGGGCAAGATCACAATCGACTCGCAAGATATTGCCGAAGTTACGCAGGCGAGTTTGCGCGAGCAGATTGCTTACGTGCCGCAAGAACCGTTGCTATTTCACCGTTCGGTGCGTGAAAATATTGCTTACAGTCGTCCTGATGCAACTGATACAGAAATTGAAAAAGCTGCCAAGAAGGCTGGCGCTTACGACTTCATCGTCAAATTGCAAGACGGTTTTGACACGCTAGTCGGCGAACGCGGCGTCAAACTTTCGGGCGGACAGCGGCAACGTATCGCCATTGCCAGAGCGATTTTGAAAGATGCGCCAATTTTAGTCCTTGACGAGGCGACATCAGCATTAGACTCAGAATCAGAAGCGCTAATCCAAAAGTCGCTGGAAACGTTGATGAAAAACCGAACGTCAATTGTCATCGCCCACCGTTTATCAACCATTGCTAAGCTCGATCGTATCATCGTCCTGGAAAACGGACGCATTGTCGAAGACGGTTCGCACGATCAATTGCTCGCCAAAAAACGCGGCGTTTACGCTAAGTTGTGGGCACGGCAATCAGGCGGATTCATCGAGGAGTAATTTCTAGCATTTCCGACTATAAAAACACCGCCAAATCATGACGGTGTTTTTTGATAGTCTAAGACCAAACTATTCCGACGCTTCAGTCTTTTCAGCTTCTCCCGTAACTTCGACTTGCTCGGCGTCGGCGGACTCAGCTTCGCCGGCCGCCGCATCGTTGGCAGCTGCTAGAGCGCTCGGCTCATAGACGTTTGCCACAACTAAATCTTTAACTGTAGTATCGTCATCAGCCGTGCCTTCGCGGCCGTCGTCGCTATCGACCAGCTCAACACCATCCGGCAAAACAATATCGCCCACGGTCACGCGGTCGCCTTCTTTAACAAGACCATCCGTCGGCGCCTCCAATGCTTCTGGCAGATCCATCGGCAAGGCCTTGACCTTGATCTTTTCAAGCGCTTGTAGCACTACCAAGCCGGCACGCTCCGCCTCAGATTCTCCTGTACCGCTCAAACGAATCGGCACTTCGGCAATTACTGGCTCATCAGCACGGACTGCATGAAAAGAAATATGACGAAGAGCATTTGACCTAGTCGGATATGATTCAACATCCTTAATCATCGCTATACGCCGCTCACTGCCTAGCAACTGGATAGGCGTATGCTTGCCAGCCAATTTATAGACTCGCAGCACTTCGCCAGCTTCAGCCTGAATCGGCACCGCTTCCATACCCGCACCGTAGACCACGCCTGGCGTAATTCCTTGGCGACGTAGCGTCTTAACTTTTTTGCCAAGCACTTCGCGCTTAGCAATCTTCAGAGTAATTTTTTCTCCCATTTCTCTCTTCCTTTCGTTAGATACCTTTCCGGAGGTTTACTATTGCTTCTCTATTATAACATGTTTATGATAATGATTCTAACCAAGCTGGTAATTCACGATATCCCCGATCCGTTTCGACAATAAATTTGCAGTCTCAAATCTATCACATTAGCTAACGCTAGTAATTTTGTGTTATAATCAACCCTAGTATGGAAGCCTTCATAAATTTAATTATTCATCTTGGCGTGCCAATTATCTTATTGGTAGTTTTTGCTGAGTCAGGTTTATTAATCGGCTTCATATTTCCAGGCGACAGCTTGCTATTTACGGCAGCATATATGGTACAACAGCATATTTTGCCAATTGATATTCATCTATTCGCTATCCTGATATTTTTGGCAGCCGTGCTAGGTGATAGCGTTGGCTATAGTTTTGGACATAAGGTCGGCCGCAAATTATTTGAAAAAGAAAATTCGCGTTTTTTCAAGAAAAAATATTTAGAACAAACTGAAAAATTCTACGACAAGCACGGTTCAATCACTATCGTGTTGGCTCGTTTTGCGCCAATCGTCCGAACTTTTGCGCCAATCGTTGCTGGCGCCAGCAAAATGCATTACAGAACATTTTTGGTTTTTAACATTATCGGCGGATTCTTGTGGTCATCACTGTTTGTTTATCTAGGTTATTACGCCGGTGAATTACTTACCAAAGCAGGCGTTAACATCGAGGTTGCTGCGCTTATAATTATATTCCTCTCTGTCTCGCCGATGATTATTCACGCGCTCAAGAAACCATCAAACCGCGCGGCTCTCAAAAAACAGTTCCAAGTTTTATTCTCAAAAACCAAGACGTCCAAACGGAAAAAATAACGTAAATCCGCAGCGAATCTTTCATATGGGATTAGTCTTTTAGTCTTTGCAAAGATTATCGTTTATAACAGCTTCTGTAAGTATTTCCCAGTTTGACTTTCTGGATTGTTTGAGACGTCTTCTGGTGTGCCAGCAGCAACCACTCTGCCGCCGCCTTGTCCGCCCTCCGGGCCCATATCAATAATCCAATCAGCGCATTTAATGACTTCCAGGTTATGCTCAATGATTATCATACTGTTACCACCATCGACTAATTTTTGTAAAATCTCGAGCAATTTGCGCACATCAGCAGTATGCAAGCCAGTCGTTGGCTCGTCGAGTATATAAAGTGTTTTACCAGTCGAACGACGTGATAGCTCTGTTGCCAATTTAATGCGCTGCGCCTCACCGCCAGAGAACGTCGTCGCTGGCTGCCCAAGCTTAACATAGCCCAAACCAACTTCGTTAATTGTCTCGAGCTTGCGGGAGATAGCTGGAATATTAGTAAAGAACTCGCAGGCTTGCTCGACCGTCATTTCTAGAATATCGCTAATAGTTTTGCCCTTATATTTAATCTCTAGCGCTTCGCGGTTGTAACGCTTGCCGTGGCATTCTGGACACTGTATATAAACGTCAGGCAAAAAGTGCATTTCAATCTTTATCACACCGTCGCCTTGGCAATTCTCGCAGCGACCACCCTTGACATTGAAGCTAAAACGCCCTGCTTTGTAACCGCGAATATTAGCCTCAGGGGTATTAGCAAACAATTCGCGAATCTGTGTAAACACACCCGTATAAGTTGCTGGATTAGAACGCGGTGTACGACCTATCGCCGACTGATCAATGACGATAGCTTTATCTAATTGCTTGACACCGTCAATTCTATCATGATCGCCGGACACAGTCTGCGCTCGATGTAGACGTGCCGTCAATTCGTTGGCTACAATGTCATTGACTAGTGTCGATTTGCCGCTACCGCTAACGCCAGTCACTAATGTCATTACGCCCAACGGAAACTCGACATCAATATTTTTAAGGTTATTCTCCTTAGCACCGCGAACGACAAGCTTGCGATCTTTCTCGACCGCACGACGTTTCTTAGGCACCGATATTTTCTCTGCTCCAGATAAATATCGTCCGGTAATACTGGCCGGATTCTGCGCCACCTCGGCTGGCGTGCCGGCAGCTACAATCTCGCCGCCATGCACGCCAGCACCTGGACCTACATCCACCAAAAAATCAGCTGCAGCGATCGTCTCTTCGTCATGTTCGACCACCAATACAGTATTGCCGAGGTCACGCAAATGCTTGAGCGTTTTGATCAATCGATCGTTGTCGCGCTGATGCAAGCCGATTGACGGTTCGTCTAACACATATAGCACCCCTTGCAGCCCAGAGCCAATCTGTGTCGCTAGACGAATCCGTTGTGCCTCACCGCCGCTCAGAGTGTTAGCAGCTCGCCCCAGTTCTAGATAATTCAACCCTACGTTATTCATAAATCCCAGACGAGCGTTAATCTCTTTAATCACTAGCTTGACGATCTTCATTTCGTTATCATCAAATTTCAGCTGACTAAAGACGTCTAAGGCGTTCTCGACATCTAAATTACAAATATCCATAATCGACAAGCCGCTAACCGTCACCGCTAAGACTACCGGTTTAAGGCGAGCGCCCTTACAGGCTGTGCATTTGCGTTCACGCATAAATCGCTCAATATCTTTGCGCATGAAGTCGCTATCAGTTTCGCGGTGACGACGCTCAAGATTTGGAATAATCCCTTCAAATGTTGAATCATAGTGCCGGCCATTACCTAGCTCAACGCGATATTTTTGCTCGCCCGTACCATACATCAATAATTTCCGCACATCGTCGCTTAGTTCGCGCACTGGTACGTGTAGACTAAAACCATGTTCAGCCGCTACCGCTTCAAGCCGTTTCATATACCAAGCATCAACACTAAAACGATTAAACGGACGAATTGCACCTTCGGCAATCGTCAAATTTTTGTTAAAAACCAAGCTAGGATCAATCTCCATTCGTGTGCCCAGCCCCGTACATACCGGACAAGCACCTTGCGGCGCGTTAAAACTGAATAGCCGCGGCTCCAATTCAGGAATCTCCTCGCCCGGGTGATCCACACAAGCATAGCGCTGGCTATAAGTCAAAATTTCGCCGCTATCAGCATTCAACACTTGGACTATGCCGCCAGCCAATTCTAACGATTGTTCGACTGATTGCGATACGCGCGAAATCATGTCTGGACGCATCACCAAGCGGTCTACGACCAATTCGATATCATGTTTAAAACTCTTTTGTAATTCTGGAAACTCATCTAGTGCATAAATTACGCCGTCCACTCGCGCTCGAGCAAAACCGCTGCGCATATACTGTTCAGGAATATGCTGAAACTCGCCTTTTTTCTGGTTAACAATCGGCGCCAGGATCATTAATTTTGCGCCTTCAGGTAATTTCATGATTTCATCAATAATTGATTGTGCTGTTCGTCGTTGTACCGGCTTGCCGCAGCGCTTACCATCTGGCAAAAGCGCCGGACAATGAGGTACGCCAACACGCGCGAACAACAAGCGTAAATAGTCGTAAATTTCTGTTACCGTGGCAACCGTTGAACGCGGATTACGACTGGTTGATTTTTGATCTATTGAAATTGCCGGGCTCAATCCATCAATTGAGTCAACATCTGGCTTGTCCATGATGCCCAAGAATTGCCGCGCATAACTGCTCAAGCTTTCAACATAGCGCCGTTGTCCTTCGGCATAGATAGTATCAAAAACCAGGCTTGATTTGCCGCTGCCGCTAAGTCCTGTCACCACTACAAACTTATCGCGTGGAATTTCCAAACTCACGTTTTTTAAGTTATTTTGGCGTGCACCGGTGATCTTGATACTATCTGACATGACTACTTATTTTAGCATTTTTCAGTAAAAAAATCCATTACCGCAAAACATCTGTGCACGTATTACACTTAAAATACCATCCAAATAAACTAAAACTGTATCGCGCTTATCGTTGCGCATACTATAGTATATTTGCTATAGTATAGTCAAATGAGAGCATTAATTGAACTATTCGCTGTCCTCAGCATCAAGATTCGTGTTGTATTGGCGTGCCTTATCGGTGTACCTCTATTTTTGCTGCGCCACGACATTTACGATTCGCTAATGAATTTCGTACTAGTCGGCGCTATACCTGGTACACACATATCAGTACCATACTGGGTTATGTTATTGCTATACGCAATGATAGTCATAAACATATTCACCTACATAGAAAATACTATTCAACGTCCTTTACCTCCAAAAGAATAGCGGCTGGCACGCGAAAGATCTAATCGCTAGCTGGTAATGTAGACTCAGCCCACAATTGCAATTCTTGCAAAATAAACTGCTGCTCGTCAGTTGCTGTCGGCGCTAACCGCTGCAGATATGCCATAAACCCTGGCAGTTGCGCCTGCAAGTGCTGAGCTCGCCAGGCTTCCCATTGCGCCAGATCATCTTCACTAAGCGAGCGCGGAAAATTACGTGCTTTGTAGTGTAGTAATAGCGGCGCTAAACGTTCGTCCTGAAATTCTGGATGAAAATCAGCCAGCTCGCGCTCATCAGCATTACGCACCGCTTCGACACGGATACGATCACGGTCGTTCAAAAAGCCATCATACAATTGCGCTTCTGGATCAGGCAATTTCTTGAAGGCTGGCTTGTTTTCAAAAATAGTCCGTAATTTTTCGGCAAAGTCCGGGTGATTCAGTAAAATATTTTGATGTTTCTGCACTGTCTTTAGATCAAGCGAAATCTTCTGCCAGCCATCGCCTTGTTCCAGCACGCCCAGCGGCGCCACCGCCGGACAGCGATTGTATTGCAACTCTTTGACGGGCAATTTGACGAAATCCTCAGCCTGCCGCTCTTCCCACGAGGCAAAAATCTTCGCCGCTAGCTCGTTCGTATCCAGTCCAACAAACGGCGTCGGATCATAGCGCAAGTCATAGACAACCACGCCGCCGTTTCGACTGGTCGTCAGTGGAAAGGCCACCGTGGTTTTGGCAAATTCTTTATCGTAGCGCCCGCTGGCATAGACAAACGGTTTCTTGTCATCCACATTGACCAGTTGCTGAACTACTTTTTTATCGCGCATTTTCAGTAAATAATCATACAGTTGCGGCTGCTTTTGCTTGATCAATTTCGTCACTGCAATCAGCGCCGTCACGTCCGCCAAAGCATCGTGAGCATTTTCGTGCGCAATACCGTTGGCGCTAGTGATCAATTCCAGACGATTGCTCGGCTCGCCCTTGTCATCAACCGGCCAATTAATTCCCTCTGGCCTGAGCGCCCGCGTCAGCCGCACCACGTCCAGCAAATCCCAGCGAGAGCGACCATCTTTCCAGCTCCACTCGTACGGATCATGGAAATTGCGCCACAACAAATGGCGGATAAATTCGTCGTCAAACCGAATATTATTAAAACCAACTGCAATAGTGTCGGGCGTGAAAATTTCCTCACTCAGCATCCTGACAAAATGCGCCTCGCTGTAACCTTCCTCGACCGTTTTTTGCGGCGTGATGCCCGTCACCATCAGCGCATCAGGGCTCGGCAAGGTATCATCATTTAACGTCACCAGCAGGTTATACGGTTCACCAATCGGCTCGAGATTCATATCTGTTCGCTGCCCAGCAAACTGCATAATTCGGTCTTGCCGCGGATTTAACCCACTGGTTTCCAGGTCATAGAAGAAAAATGTTTGCGCCATAACTATAGTATAGCAAAGCTACGAGATGACGCCCAAATCTACTGCTCAACCAGCGTAAACGGCGTCGATTCGCCAATCTGCACCAAGCTATCGCCAGTAGCACCTTGGCGCATTAGCTCGTGCGTGATACCATAACGACGCATGATATCGCGTAAACGATTGATGCTTTCAAACTGATCAAAATTGGTGCGACGAGCGAATTTTTCTATCTTACCGCCAAACACGCGATAGATTTGCTTATCAGCATCGTATGATACTTCCCAACTGCTCGAGATCGTCTCGTTACCATTAAGCGTGATCGTCTCAAGCTTATCGTTATTCAAATCGTCAGTCTGCTTCTGCTCATTCTCAGCTGCGCGCGTTGCTATAACTTGCACCTGCAGAGCTCTCAGTACATCAATTACGCCTTTATGCGATACCGAAGAAATAGCAAAAACCTGCGTGTCCTCGCTGGTGACAGCTCTTAAGGCATCAATTTGCATTTGAACAATATCCTGATCTAGCCCTTCACATTTAGTTAGGGCTACTATCTCGGGACGCGACGCCAGTTCATCACTGTACTTTTTGAGTTCGCGACGAATCGCCAGGTAGCGCTCAGCTACATCGTTACTATAAGCATCCACCAAATGGAGTAGTACGGCAGTCCTCTCGACGTGCCGCAAAAAGGCATCTCCCAACCCTTTACCGTCGCTAGCACCTTCAATCAAACCTGGGATATCGGCAATTAAAAGCGAGCTGTCATCGACATCAGCTACACCGAGATTCGGCGTCAATGTAGTAAATTCATAATCTGCAATTTCAGGGCGAGCATTTGACACCACGCTCAAAAAGGTTGACTTACCAGCATTAGGAAAACCCACCAAACCGACATCAGCCAATAATTTCAATTCTAGTTCTGCCTCGAACGATTCGCCGAGTTCGCCCACCTCTGCCATGCGCGGTGTTTGACGAACACTCGACTTAAAGTGAGCATTACCAAAACCACCATCGCCGCCTTTAGCAATAATAGCTTTTTGGTTTGGTTTAGATAAATCGGCGATGATTTTACCATCACGCTTGACTATTGTACCAACTGGTACTTTAATAACTAAATCCTTGCCAGCGCGGCCTGCCATTTTTTTCTTGGCGCCCGAGACACCATCTTCGGCCTTTAGCTCGGGTTTGTAACGAAATTTTAATAACGTGTTAAGCTGTTCCGTCGCCAAAAACACAACATTACCGCCGCGACCACCATCGCCGCCATCCGGACCGCCTTTATCAACGTAAATCTCGTGGCGAAAACTGACCGCGCCGTCGCCGCCGCGGCCCGCCTGGACTAAAACTTTAGCTGTATCAACAAACATACAGACACATTATACCAAAAACACCTCCGATTTGACAGAGGTGTTAATTAGTTTTGTAAAATACTTAGTGAATATATCTATAGTAACCGCTAGTGGCCTCGCCCCAGGAAATCTGGCCATGACCAACGCGATTGAAGCCGCCGCCAAAGCGATAACCGTTCATCTCGCTAATTGTGATTGATACGCCCGGGTTAACGCTCTCGACAATCGCCACATGGCCGTATCCGCCGCCGTTTTGCATTATTGCGCCAGGCGCCGGCGTACCATTAACTGCCAATCCAGCCGCTGCTGCCGCATAAGCCCAAGTACTAGCATTACCCCAGAAACTACCAACTGGGCGTCCTAGCTGCATTCGGCGCTCGTAAGCGTACCAAGTACAGTTCCCCCATGCATATTTGTTACCGGCAGAGATAACCCCATTGTAATTGCTTCCGTAACCGCCCAGGCCCGACCCATACCCATAAGCGCTGCGCCGATTACTAGCCGCAGCACGAGGAGCCACATATCCTGGACGTTCATTTTCTGGCAAAGCACCGCCAGGAACAATAATATTCCTACCTTCAGTTAGCGAGCCAGCGAGTTCCAGGTCATTATACGACACCACATCGGCCTTATTACCGCCATACTTGGCAACAATACTATCAACAGAGTCACCCGCCTTAACGGTATGCTGAACACCATCAACTGGCAGAATTGTTAAAGTAGTATTTGGCTCCAGCGCATCAGACGATAGATTATTAGCCCAAGCTATAGTCTCTTTCTTGAGTCCATATTTGCTGGCTACTGCATCGACTGTATCGCCAGCCTTGGTGGTATAAGTAGTAGCCGCCCGCGAATTAGCTGTCGGCTGGACAATCTGCGGCTTGCTAATTGCATTGCTGGAGGTCTGCGACATTACCGTTTCAATAGTCAGCGTCTGAGAAAGCGTCGCCACGTTAGCGCTAACTGGCATGCTGGTAGTGTCCGCTAGCGACGAAGCTATGTTCGTAGCGACAACCGGGTCTACCGTACTAGCGGAAGTTGCAGCTGCTACAGTATTTTTAGTGCTTGAGGTAGAGGCATTAGCCAGCGGCGTATTATTACTACCTTCCTGAACGCCGACTGGACGTTGTCCGATAGCAATTAGCGTTGCTATGAATAGAAAAACGCCGACATACGATACCACGGAAGTCCAAGAAACACCACCGCGCCTTTTAGTTTTGCTAGAATGAGCCTTTGTGCTCGGTACAAAATTAGTTTTAACTCGATTTGGTTGCGTACTAATAATGGTTCTCCTAGAAAATCATATTATGAGCACGATAGAGCTGGCAATAATTCATAATTGTTCCTGCAAGTCCTCGTGTATACTCTATATTATAGCAAATCATTAGCGTTAATGTCAATACTTTATACGATACTGCACAACTTTTGACAGTATCTGTCAATATTGTTTTTATGTTCCTCATCGGTTTTGGCGAAATATATTAAACCGTCATCGCCGGCTATGAAGAATAAGTTATCGCCAGGCGCCGGATCAGCGACCGCTTTAAGCGATAATTCGCCAGGTGTCGCAATTGGCGTCGGCGGCAAACCAGTATGCTTGCGAGTATTATACGGAGAATCAATATCCACCTTAGGCTTAACACCAGCTTTGTCTGCAGCATAAATAAAGGTTACATCAGAACCAAGCTGCATGTTTTTCTTGTAGCGAGCTATAAACACCTGCGCAATACCCCGCTGGTATTGATAACAGCGATTTTTGCGCTCGACGGTCGGCTTATCTTCGCAGCCCAATTCCCGCTCAACAATCGAAGCCATAGTCAACCCTTGATAAAGCGTCAGACCTTGCGCCTTAAACTTATTAACTAAGTCATTTTTCTGCACAACCTTGTACATGTGATCAAACACTGTCTGTAAAACATCTTTGGCTGTGGCATCACCCGTAAATTGATACGTCTCCCCAAAAACGTAGCCCTCCAAAGACGACCCGCTTGGACGATCAGCAAACAGAGGACTATCGTATTTCGCTTTGAAAGCATTTGAGATCTCATCATCAGAGTAGCCTGCTTGGCGCAAGATATAACGGACGCTCGTTTTATCAACGCCATCAGACGACTGCGAAGCCTTATACTTAGAACTCTCTAACGTACCGCCAGGATAGAAAGTAATAGTTTTGAAGTCATGACAACCATTATTCATACGGTTAGCAATATCAGCGACCGACTCAGACGGAGCAATCATACAAGTACCAGCTTTGATACTATTCTTATTATTAAGGCGCACATAAACTTCAAAAGCTAATCGGTTGCGAATAAGATTTTTGCTGGCCAGCGTATTGGCAACTGTTGAGACCGAGGAGCCGTCTTCAACAGTAACCGACACCTTATGGCTATCGCTTGAGACTGGTTTTAGCTGCATCTCGTACCACTTAAGCAGCGTCACAAAAACCGCTGTCAAAAACACCGTGATTGTCAGCAAAATGATTATCCAGCGTCGAAGACGACGCTTCTTCTTTGACACTTTCTGGCTCGCAGCGTCATGGTCGGAGTCAAGCGAAATATTAGCCTTTTGCCCCATTGGCTGATTTGGATCAATAGCACGAGGTGCAGGACGCGGAGCTGCGCCAAGCGGCGGTATTTGCCGATTATTATTCGGCCGAGAATTAAATTGTTGGCCATTCTGCCGTTTAAAACCATCCATTATTGCGCCTCCAGATAATCTTGTAAAATAATACTAGCTGCCATAGAATCAATCTCACCCTTACTATACGGACGTTTTTGCGATGCTAAGATATTCTCTGCTTTGACGCTCGTCAACGATTCGTCCTGGAATACAACGTCAGATTCAATTTGGCCAAGACTATCAACGAAATCTTCGACATACCGAGTCTGCGCAGTCGGCTCGCCTCGTTGATTGCGCGGATAACCCACTACCAAAACATCTATTGATTCGTCAATCAGCATCTCGCGGATAATATCGAGTTCCTTGCCGTCGACATCAATCCAGTCGCCTGGTACGGCAATCTTAACATCGCTGCTTGCCGATGCCACGCCAATTCGCCGCTCGCCGACGTCAAGCGCCAAATACTGCTTAGCCATCTATCTGAAACTTTACGCTTATCTTCTTGGTGTCATCTGGAACTCTATAAACCCAAAATGGCGAAAGGTTCACATCTACTGATTTTATGCCTTCAACTGTCTTGACGCGCTCTTGAACCTCGCCGACCGACTGGCCTTTGACGTATTCCTTGATGGCATCTTCGTCGATTTTCGGACCAACTTTACCGTTCGCCGAGACTGTCGCATTAATCGTATCACCCGAAATAGCTATGTTAGTCAGAGAAACTGTTTTACTGCCAGTATCATAAATTTTCTGGTTTGACTTGCCATCAATGCGCTGCTGGCAGTAAGCTTTGAGAAACGTATCAAACTCGCTGCGAGCAATACCAGAAAGCGAGAACTTCATTGTACCAGTAATTGCCGCTTGGCCGTCGTTAGCCTCGCTATCAACAGCAGGCTTATTAATCCCAGCAATATTCGCCGCAAATGACTCATTGATAATCGTATAATCCTTACCAAACTCAGTTTGCAAAGCAGCTTTGTTTTGGTTCTTATCGTCCTCGGTAACGAGTTCGCGCATTGCTTTATTTATATCGCTTTGTTGAACGACGGTAATGGTTTTGTCAGTGCCTCCCGTCGTCGAGCCGCTAATACTTGCTGAAATACCGCTAGGTGCCCCCTTGACTGTACCGCTAGCGCCATTATAGCTGGCGCCGCTGCGTGCGGCAGTAATTTTCACCTTGGCATTACGATAATTACTAAGCGAGATTTTAACGCCTTCATTGGTAACATACTCGGCGCCAGAATCTGTCGTCAAAGTTGTTCCTGCTGGGATTTCTGTACCAAGATTGTCAATGTCGCGCGTCGAAAAGCTTACTATACCAGTCGCTTTTTCGCCGACATCCTTCTTGCCGGTAGCTGTAAATGTTTTAGAAATCGCTTTTTCTCTAGTTTTGGTCGTCAGTTTGACAGTACCATCTTGCAAACTAGTGTTAACAGCAGCGCTTGATTTGATATGAGTGTTAACAGCCACGCTACTAGTTTGCGCAGAAATGACAATCTGTGCTCGCGGCGCAAACACAAACGCCCACACCAAACCGGCGATCAACAAAATAACAGCCGCACCGATAATGAAGAACTTTTTACGAAAAGTATTAAAATCGGGGATTTTCGGACTTTTTTTCGACTTGCTATCCGCCTGGTCAGCAGACTTCTTATCGCCGCCATCCTTGCCTTTAGAAGACGGTAGCTCATCCTCTCCTTCGTCTTCAATTTTGCTAAGTTCATCATTAAGAGACGACTGCTCTTTCTTATCGCCAGGAGCTAGCGTGTTAGGCTTAGCGCCACCGTTCAACGTTTCCGATCCATCAATCACGTCATCGTCACTGTTGACTTCAAGAGCCGGAATCTCAGCTAACTCTGGACGACTCTGCAAATTTTTAGCCACCGGAATACCCGCGCTGCCCGCAAGCGTCGACAAAGCATCATTATTAGTAATAATTACCAGTTTTTTATCGACCCGCTCAGCCGCGCGATGCACCAATTTAAGGTTTACTGCACTCTGAATCGCCCCGATTCGCTTTGGCGGCACCAAAGCAACGATATTCGAATTAGCGGCTTTTATCTTGCCAATAATTGAAGTAACATCGTCTTCTACATCTATATAAATGACATCTTTTTGCATATTATTTCTCTATTAAATTCGCAAAATCCTATTAATTTTACTGCGAACCGACTGAGTGTCGCCTGCTCCTATTATTGTATCATAACCAACACGCAGCAGACCCATCGCCGTAATGAAAGTGTGATCATTGACTTCACCGGTTTTATCAGTAATACCAACAACTTGATCGGGACGAATGCGCTGTACTGTCGGACGCTTAGTAAATGGCAACTCGCTGTACCAATCACGCTTTTCGAGAGCCGCAACTAATTGAGACAAGCTAGCACCGCCACCGCACAACAAAATACGCGGCGGCAGCTGATCGACTGCGTCAAACTCGCTCAATGCTAACTCTACGCCAGCCAACCAAACCTCGAGAGTTTTATCAACGGCAACTGCCACATCTTTTTTGACGGTAGCTTTAATTTTACTGTCCTCGATATTTACTTTGAGTTTTTCTGCCTGATCGTACGGAATTGACAACTCGTCAGCGATAGTTTTAGTAAAACTGCGGCCACCGATGCCAAACATCTTGGTGCCCTCAACACCGCCGTCATTAACCACTGCAATATCAGTTGTACCACCACCTACATCTGCTAAAATTGCCGTAAAAGCACTACTGCTATCAGTACCAAGTACGCTACGGCTAACCGCAAACGGCTCGGCAGCGACCGCTAACAACTCCAAATCAAGCTCTTGCGCCACTCGCTCTAACGCGCCAATATGCACCATCGGCGCAAACGCTGTATAAATTTGCACTGCTACATCCTTACCCTGAAAGCCAATCGGATTCGACACTTTATAACCGTCAATATGAATGCTAACCAGCGCCGAGTTGACCAGCTTGACCTCAACCTCGTCATTGCCCGTCTCTAAAGCAATCTGTTTTTGCGCCCGTTTAGCAGCGCGATCTTGGACTTTCTCGATAATAAACTCAACTTCTTGCTCATCAAGCGGACGGTCGGGCTGCGGACGGCGATAACGAATCGTACTAGTCGTACCTTTTACCAGTTCGCCAGCTATACCGATGACAGCATGCTTGGCCTGCAAGCCAGCTTCGTCTTCAGCCTGGGTCAGAGCGTCCTCGCAGTGTTGCACTACGCCAGCAATATCAGCAATCGCACCCGAGTGCATATCTGAAAATTCTTGATGAGCACGTCCAACACCAAGAATCTCAATATCGTCGCCGTTAACGCGAGCTAATAGTGCCTTAACGTTTTCGGTACCGATATCAAGTGCAACAATATAGTCATCGTGCTGATCGTCTGACTCGCCCTTTAGATTATTTAGCTTATTGCGTAATCGCTTTAAAACCATAACTACATCTATTATATACTATTTTTGCTTATGGTTGCTAGATTTTGCCAAATCATAGGGGCTTACAAGGATTAACTCAAAACCGCTTTAATCCGGCGAATTCCCGCCGAGCTGGACTCTTCCTTGGTGATTTTAAAGCGTTTGCCGCCCTCGGCCAAGACGCCGGTGTGTTCAACGTGCGGGCCGCCGCAAACTTCGAAACTAACGACATTGTCGCCTTCGCCGATAGAATAAACTTTCACCTCATCGCCGTAGCGCTCGCCAAAGGCGCCGATTGCACCCATTTTTAGCGCCTCGTCAGTCGGATAGATCTGGTAGCTAACCGGCAAATCAGCATCAATCCATGCATTGACCTGATCCTCCACCGCCTGTTTTTCCTCTGGCGTCAATTTATCATGATTGAAATCAAAACGCAGGCGCTCAGCAGTGATATTGCTGCCATGCTGCTGCAAATCCGGCGCATCGAGGACTTTGCGCAGTGCCGCGCCCAACAAGTGCGTCGCCGTATGATATTTCAGATGAATCGGATCGTGACCCTCTAGGCCGCCGCTAAATTGTCCTTTGCGCGCTGTCTTGGAACGCTGGCGTTGCTCGTCCATCCTAGCATCAAATTCGGCGCGCCAATCATCAGAAAGCTTGATACCTTGTTTATAGGCTTCCTCGGTACTCAGCTCCACTGGAAAACCAAAGGTATCATACAGCGTAAATAACTCTTCGCCAGTCAAGCCGTCGTCGATATAATGTCGCATCTGCTTTAAGCCTTTACGCAGCGTCTGGCGGAAGGCTTTTTCTTCCTTGACCAGCACAGCGATGATACTCTCGCGGTTTTCCTTAACCTCTGGGAAGTCCGCTTCATATAAGTCAGCGATCACCGGTACGACTTCCTGGAGGAAATTCTGCTCAATCCCCAGGTCAAAACTATAGCGAATCGCCCGGCGTAATAAGCGGCGCATCACGTAGCCCTGCTCCTTGTTGCTCGGCACACAGCCATCGACCGCCAAAAATACCGCCGCTCTGAGATGATCGGCGATCACACGCATCGATGCGGTGTGCGTAGCGTATTCCTCACCGCTTAAACTCTCTAGCTTTTTAATAATTGGCTGTAGTAGGCTTATCTTAAAGACATCAGGACTGTCAATAGCCGCCGCAGCAATCCGCTCCAAGCCACCGCCGAAATCAACGTTCTTACGTTTCAGCGGTTCAAAGCTACCGTCGTCCAGCCGGCGATACTGCATAAACACTTGGTTACCAATCTCCATAAATCTACCGCTATCACTGGCTGGATGCGCCTGCCCAAAACTAGCATCGTGATGCTGCTCGCCAAAATCATAAAACACCTCGCTATCCGGCCCGCACGGATCGCCGATCGGCGTACTGTCAATACCGCCGCCGCGGCTCCACCAGTTCTCTTTATCGTTGTAAAAGAAAATCCGGCCGCCCTGCATACCCAGCTTGTCGCCATTTTCAGCGCTATCCAGCTCGATGATTTTAGCTTCAATGCCTTTTTTAGCAAAAACTTCTTGCCAAATTTGCGCTGCTTCATCGTCGCGCGGAATATTATTTTTCTCATCGCCGATAAAACAGCTAACGTAGATTTTGTGCGGATCTAGCCCAACTATTTCTGTCAAAAATTCGAAAAACCACTCAATCTGCTGGCGCTTGAAATATTCGCCCATACTCCAATTGCCCAGCATCTCAAAGAACGTCGTGTGTCGATTATCGCCAACATCCTCAATATCCTGAGCCCGCAAACACGTCTGGCTATCAGCTAATTTAGTACCTTTCGGATGATCCTGACCCAGCAAGTAAGGCAGCAACGGCTGCATGCCCGAGCCGGTAAATAACGTCGTCGGGTCATTGTGCAATATCAGCGGCGCCCGCTCAATAATAGTGTGGCCGTTCCTTTGGCAAAATTCGAGATATTTCTGGCGGATTTCTTGTGTGTTCATAGAGGTAATTATAACACGAAAACCACCTGATTAGCGACCAACAGCCCGCCATTTCTATGACAAGCTAAAGGCCTAAAGGACACAGCTCTTAATATATGTCATAATCTCAGCAAAATTAGCAAAATCATGATGATAGTCTTGTACTTTATCAAATTCTACAAACTCCCTGGCCGACGATTCGTACGAAGCTACAAAATCATCTATTCGTTTTACATCAGCCAGAAAAAGCAGCTGATATGCCCTATCAGGGTATCTATCGTTATATTTAGAATGAAATAGCTTTTCAATATGCCAAGCACCAATCAATTTTAGAGAATTTAGTTCAACGGATGTTTCCTCATACACCTCGCGCCGCGCACAATCTTCTGGCGTTTCTCCTAATTCCATACGACCACCTGGCAAACCCCAGCCACGCAGTGGCTTGGCCAGAAGTATTTTATTTTCATGAACTGCACAAACCATACACGATGTCACAAGCGAAAAGTCAGGAATAGTTTCACACGGATAAAATTGAGACTTTGTTGATTTGTCTTTACCCCAAAAAAACAACTGGAAAGCTATTATCAATTTTCATTTAATATAGATACCTTCGCATATTTTATCAGAACATTTGGCATTCCTTATATATCCGACATTATTCCGCCACCCAAGCACTCTTCACCGCGATAGACCACCGCCGACTGACCAGGCGCCACGGCTCGTTCGGCAGACTCTAGATGTAGTGTGTCGGCACTATATATAGCGTTAATGAGCGCCCCGCGGTGGCGCAATCGAACCTGTATTCGCGCACCTTCAGTCAAAGGTTGATTAATCCAGTGAATATCTGTCAGCTTAATCTCGGTTCGCCATATGTGTTCGTCGTTGATATTACGGCTAACGTAAACTTCATTCTTATCCATATTTTTGCCAACCACATAATACGGCAACCCGCCGCCAACATCCAGACCGTGTCTTTGACCAAGCGTATAAAAAATTGCGCCGTCATGCCGGCCAAGCACCCGGCCCGATTCTTTGTCAATAATATCGCCCGGGCGCGTCGTAATATACTGGCTAAGAAATTCGCGCATGCCAACATTGCCGACGAAACACACACCCATAGATTCTTTTTTGCGAGCTGTCCATAGGCCGCGATCTTTGGCAATTTGACGCACTTCAGGTTTGGTCAGATCTCCTAATGGGAACACGGTTTTCGCTAATGCCTCAGACGTCACGCGATATAAAAAATAAGTTTGATCTTTGTTGTTGTCGCGAGCACGAAGCAAGCGTGCAGTATCTACTAAACGTTCAATCCGCGCATAATGACCAGTTGCGATATAATCCGCCCCCGCCGCCAGCGAGGTCTCTAAAAATAGTTTAAACTTAACTTCTTGATTGCACATGATATCTGGATTCGGCGTTCTACCAGCACGATATTCGTCAAGCATGTAATCAACAACTTTTTGGCGATACTGTGTTTCGAAATCAAATACTTTAAAATCAATTCCTAATTGCACTGCCACCCGCTTGGCATCAGCCAGGTCCTCAGCCCACGGACACTGCATACCGGGTAGATCTTGACTCCAGTTTTTCATATAGACGCCAGTAACATCATAATCTTGGTCAAGCAATAATGCTGCCGCGACGCTGCTATCGACGCCGCCACTCATACCAACATAAACACGCGGCCTGGTCATTCCGCTGCAACTCCCATAATCTTTACCAGCTCTTGCAACGCCAGCTTCCAGCCTATAACAGTTGTCCACCACATATTCGACCATTGGTTATCTGTAACTACTGGATGGCTACGCGTTAGTATATTTGGCGCTGCTTTAGTAAATTCAATTGAAACTCGCCGCGAGTGGTAAGCGCTTGTCACCAAAATTACCGATGATATCTGCTTTTGCTTGAGCAGCCTGACGGTTTGCGAGGCATTCTCAGCAGTCGTTTCGCTGGTTTCCTCTATCAGAATATCACTAGCCGGTACGCCTGCAACGATAGCTTGTCTCTTCATTGCTCGAGCATTACTCGGGCCAGTTTTATCAGCTGCCGCACCAGAGAAAACTAATTTGTGCGCCCAGTTATTCTTGTACAATCGCACTGCTTCAGCAGTACGAGCGCTGGTATCGCCGCCACTCACCGCTACGATCACATCGGCTGCCGCGCACTGTTGGCGTGTCGCATCTGGAATATCGCTACAGCCTTGCAAATCGTTCTTTGATAAAAACAAAGTAATACCGACAATTATTGCGGCCAAAATAATAACTAGCGTTACGATAGCTATTAAAAATCTTTTCACGCTAACCTGGCCTTTTCTGTATTAATCGCAGAGATGATTTCTCGAGCAGCCGCCGTGCACGTTTCAGAATCCGATAAGCGACCCAGTGTCAGGCGCAAACTGCCGTCCGCCGCCTCTGGCGCTAAGCCAATCGCTTCTAGCACATGCGAACGCTTCCCGGAATTCGCAGCACACGCACTGCCAGTCGCTACCAGCACACCTTTCTGCTCTAGCATAAAAACCAACCGTTCGGCATCAATTCCGGGGAAGGATATATGCAAATGGCTCGCCAAGCGATGTTTTTGATCGCCGGAGACAATCGCCCACGGAAAAGCTTCTGTCAGCTGATTTTGCAGTTGATCGCGCAACTGGCGCAAGCGTTTATTCTCAGAATTACGATGTTGCTGCGCTAATTCTAGCGCTACTGCAAACCCAATAGTGCCCGCAACATTTTCGGTCCCGCTGCGCAAGCCCCGCTCTTGCCCGCCGCCGCGGACTAGCGGCTGCAAGCGTATCATCCGATTACACCAAAGCAAACCAACTTGTTTCGGGCCATAGATCTTACCAGCATTTAGCGTCAGCGCATCAACGCCTAGCCGCGCTACATTGACGTCAATCTGCCCAGCCCCTTGCGAAGCATCAGTGTGCAAATAAATTGGCGTCAGCTCACCCGCTTCAAACCGGCGGCGACGCTCAGTACGGACAACTTCAGCAATGTCGCGTAGCGGTTGAATGGTACCAAGTTCGTGATTAGCGATAGCAATAGTTATTAGCTGCGTATCTGGCCTAATAGCTGCTTGAATATCGCGCGGCGCAATATTGCCTTTTTTAGATGGAGCCACCAGCGTTACATTATCATCAAGCGCTTTCAGTACTGCATCATGCTCAATGGCACTTGATACTATATGCCCGTCAACGCTATTTATCATTAAATTAATAGATTCGGTAGCACCAGCCGTCATGACTAACTCGCTAGCTTGTCCGCCAATACAAACCGCCAAACGATGCTTAGCTTCGTTGTAAGCACGCCTGACTTCCACCGCTGGAGCGTATGGCGCCGAAGGATTATAAAACATCTCAGAGAAATACGGCTGCATCGCCAGCAAAACACGCTCGTCTAGAGGCGTGGCAGCAGCATGGTCGAGATAGATTATCGATGATTTCACGCTTTCTATTATACCAATTTTTCGCCGGTCTCGGGATCTCGCTTGTAAACTTGGCGGGCAACTTGCTCATAATACATTTGCGTAGCGATACTAAAATTACGCAATTCATCACCCTCGAGGTATGAATAACGCGGGCCAGGTTGAGTTTTCAAGATACCTCGATCGGTTAATTCATACTTGATAGTGTGGGTTTTAAGTTTGTGCTTGGCATCAATCCATTCCTCATGCCACATCCATGTTTTTTCGTCCAGACAAAAGAATTCGCGGCGATGACCCTTCGGCACCTCTCCAAAAAGTTCCGAGCCAATTTCGCTTTCTAGCACTAACAGCTCGCGCTCGCTCAGTTTCTTGAGCGGACGTTTTTTGCGAAGCTTCGGCAAACCGAGCGATAAATCATCGCCGACAAAAAGTTTGAGAGTTTTTGTGAGAACACGCTTGACCATAATTTATGCAGCTAGACCAAACTCGCCTTCTAAACATTCAGTTCGAAATTTAACTACGTTTTGACTGGCAGCAGCAATTTCCTGCTCAGGAGTAAGCGGGTTTTTTTCGGGTTCTGGGCTATCCAATTTTATATAATTAACCCGGAGCAATTCGGTTGTTTGATTGGCCGACTCAGCATATTCGTGCGCTAGCTCGCCTAAGCGCTCTAGCTCAGGACTACGATAAGAATTGCCATTAGCAGTTTGTTCATAATTAAAACGACCGGCATTTTCTACCGGTGCATAAGGTTCTACTTTATTATTAAAACTCTCATTCATAATTAATCCCAAAAACTTGCCGCGCGTTGCGAGTAGTTACGCTAGCGGCCTCTTCTATAGCAAGGTCACGAGCGCGCGCATGATATTCTGCTACCTGCCTCACATACGCTGGTATATTCACTTTACCACGAAATGGCACTGGCGTCAAGAAAGGTGCGTCAGTTTCAAAAACTAAGCGTTCAAGCGGAATTTGGTTAAACATTTTCTGTTGATTTTTATTTTTAGTAAAAGTACTTATGCCGTTAACACCAACATATAAACCACGATCCAGCCCATGCTGCAAATTTTCCTCAGAGTCGGTAAAGCTATGCAAAATGCCGCGCAAACCTTTGAATTCATCGAAAATCGGCCAAAAATCCGCCCAGACTGCGCCAGCAGCAGCTTTTTCGTCGCGTACATGAAAACTAATCGGCAGGTTAAAATCTCGCGCTATCTCGAGCTGCCACCGCAAAACGCCCTGTTGAATATCGCGCGGACTATTATCATAAAAATAATCCAAACCAATTTCACCAATGCCGACGATTTCATCGCGATTGCCTGCTACCAATTGGCGCAATTCCTCGACGTTATTTGTCGCTGCGTCGTGCGGGTGAATGCCGACAACCGGCCAAGCAAAATCATGCATCCTAGCAAACTCTAGAGCCTGACGCGAGCTGCGCAAATCTGTACCGACACAAATCATCGCTACGCCATTCTTCACTGATTCCTGGTAAGCTTTCTCGCGCACCGAAGCGTTATAGAACTCGCTATCATGAATATGACAATGCGTATCAACCAAGCGAAGCAACGAATTCATTTGGTTTATTTCTTTTTACTAGATGCCGTTTGCGGAGCGGGCGTATGAATATAGATTTTTGGGAAAAGTGGTGCTGCTTTCTCGGGCACAACTCCTGCCGAAAACATCTTGTGAATAGTGCTAGCGGTCACTGGCATAAACGGAGTTAGCAAATCAGCAATTTCCTCAAGCGCACCAACAGCGTAAGATAAAATTTCCGATAAATGCTCGGCGGCATCAGTGTCTTTTTGGCGCTTCTTGGCAACTTCCCACGGTTTAACGTCATCAATATATTGATTAAGCGCTCGCACCTGTTGCCATGCTTCATCTATTGCTCGATCAAAATCAAGCGCTTCCATCGCCTGGCGGTATGGCCCCATATCGTGTCCCGGGCGAGGAATCTCGCCAATTACACCCGACTGATAACGCTGAATCATAGCAATAACCCGCTGCACTAAATTACCGAGATCATTGCCCAACTCTCCGTTGTAAGCCTTCTCAAACTTCTCCCAGGTGAAGTCGCCGTCATCCTTGGTCGGAATATGCCGCGAAAAGTAATAGCGAAAAGCGTCAACGCCGTAATCCTTGATAATCTCCATCGGATCGACAACATTACCAACAGTTTTGCTCATCTTAGCACCGCCCACATTAACGAAACCGTGTACTAACAGCGTCTTCGGCAGCGGTAGACCAACCCCTAATAGCATTACTGGCCAAATACCGGCATGAAAACGCAGAATATCCTTGCCAATCACTTGCACGTCAGCTGGCCAAAAATCTTTCCACTCCGGCTGATCCGGATAACCTAGCACCGTGATGTAATTAGCTAAGGCGTCCAACCAGACATACATCACCTGGCTGTCGTCTCCTGGTACCGGTACTCCCCAGGTCAGACTCTTGCGCGGCCGGCTAATTGATACGTCGTGCAAACCGTCTTTCATTAATTCCAGAAACTCTTTTTTGCGGAACTCTGGTACAATTTTCATTCGGCCCGACTCGATTGCTTGGCGAACTTTATCGGTATAAGCGCTCGCTTTCAAATAATAATTCTCTTCGCTAACTTGTTGATAAGGCGTTTGGTGGTCAGGGCAAACCCCGCCAGTTTCTTGAACTTCTTTATCAGTAAAGAAAGCTTCATGACCCATACAGTACCAGCCGTTGTAAGTACTTTTATAAATCAGCCCCGCTTGGTCCAACTGTTTCCAAATATAGCGCACCGCCCCCATATGATGTGAATCAGACGTACGGACAAAATCAGTATATTCGGCGTGTTCAGCATCCATCAGTATCTTGAAATTTTGATGAGTTTGATCGACATATGCTTGAGGCGTCAGATTTTGTTCGGCAGCCTTGGCGGCAATTTTATTACCATGCTCGTCAGTACCAACCTGGAAGCGCACTTTTTTGCCTTTCTGCTGCTGGTAGCGCGACCAGATATCTGCAAGCAAATAGTCTAGCGCATTACCGATATGCGGCTTGCCATTGACATATGGAATCGCCGTTGTGATATAAAGATTCTTTCCCATTGCTTCTAAGTATATCAGAGGCGACAGAAGTTTACTAGCACATTATCACCCCGCAATACAAACCTGACCAGCAACAACCGAGCCTACATCTTGAACCAATTTTCGTCTTTGATATTTCCTGGTTCGACACTAATTTTCTGGAAATAGTAGAGAAGCCATCTTTTCACTTTCCCTACCCATATTACGGACGTTTCGCTTACTTTTTGAACAAAACAATACCAGAAGCTACAAAGATAGACGCCGCCAAGACAAACAGCACTGTATTTGAGCCCGTTTCAGCCAGTCTGGTACCAGGCGATTTTGGCAACTCCGGAGACAGCGTAGAGGCAGGCGCAGGATTCTTCGTCCACTTTGCATACAAGATCAAGTCATTATCTGGCATCGTATCGTTCGCAAAGTCCCAAGCCGTCGTAAAAGCAGTATCTGTGTACCAGCCGGCAAAAGTGTAGCCAGAGCGGGTCGGGGCGACCGGCGGTCTGAAAGGATACGTATAGCCTACCATCTTATTTGGAACGGCAGAACCGGATTGCGAATCAAATGTTACTTTATGTTTTGTACACAGCCTGCCATCACTAGTGATTACCCAGCCGTGTCCGCCGTCGACAACAGGCTTCAAGATGTTAGCCCGCGCCGAAGCGGCTGCACAAAATTTCAAACCAGCTGCTCCAAGCGACATTGGCGATTTTAGATTCTGCGCATTCCAAGCAATTAGCATAGCATCGTAATTCTGGCGCGAAATCGCTGTATGATCAAGCGCGGCCGCCGCACCAGACAACGGTTTTCCCGGCAAAATAACCAACGAATCCAATCGCCAAGCAGCTAGCGATTGATTGAACGAAGTTGCATCGCTTAAAAAACGAACAAGAAACTGCACTTTCTTCATATTCCACGAGCCAATCGGCTGATTGAATGAAGTTGCCCTTTGAAACATGTCATTTGCGATTACAAAACTCGACGTATCCCAATTCGTAATAGAATCGCTGCCTCCGTTATTGAAAGCACTGGCGCCGTTAAACATACCAGCGGTATCGGTCACCTTTGAAACATCCCAAGAACCAATATTTTGATTAAATTGGTTTGCATTTCGAAAGACACCCGACATTTTGGTAATAGTTGATGTATTCCAATTCCAATTAGCAGACTCGCCTTTCAGCGATTTATTTCCAACAAACATCCACGATAAATCGGTAGTTTGGCTTAAATCTGGCGTATCAGTTGCCTTGACATCCATATTCTCCGCGCCAGCAAAGGCAGAACGCATATTGTTCCACTTGTTCGTACCCCATTGATCAATCGAAAGCAGTTTTAGCCTATCACCCCTACCATTCACGATAAACCATGGAAAGGCGCCGCCAATGCGTATGGTATAAATTCCTGGCGTAGAATAATTGCACGTATAGCCAGACATTCTTCCAGATACCTCAAGTGTACCGTCATTATTGCAGTCAACAGTATAATTGTACCCTGAACCGCTTGTCGGAATAACAAACTGAGTGTCCGGCGACCCCGGCTTTCTGGTATCAACAGTAAATACGAAGTCCGTGTTGTTGATAGCGTCAGCTGCGGCTTCTGGCGAATAGAGTGTTGGCGCAACAAGTACCGACAAAACACCGAACGCAGCAGCCAACGTTTTTAATGGCAATTTGAACTTCTGTATTTTTGTTGTTTTATCGTGCCTGCTCACTGGTTATTAGTATACTTATGCTTTAGCTTTTTAGCAATGGGTTTTACGACAAGATTATTTGACAATAGAAAAATTATATACTATAACAATATTTATGAGAAGGTCGCCCAACTACGCAGCCAAAAGGATTCCTTATACTATATTCTCGGGAAATAACAGATAACCTACTTCTGGGGTAATCGACAGAACTCCTAGCGGAGAGCGAGCAAGGCTCATGGAGAGGATCGAACAACATTTCATACCAAGCGCTCTAGGGAATACGGCGATGACTTTGGTTGAATTTGGCAATGGCCCGTCCGGCAATATTATCGCCTACGGAACTGGGTTCATGGGAAACCCTACAACGACAGCAGCACGGCTAGAGATGGCCGAAATAGCCGAGGCCTGGCGCGACGAAGAAGGAAATCCAGCTTCAGTCTTGACACTGCCAACCAGTTCTATGAAAAAGAGCGTTGCCGATAAAATTCTAGCAACAAATAGCTTCTTGCCCTTAGCCGAAGAAATAGCACCCGAACTAAATGAGCACCTGACTTATTATGCTGACCGAGTAGGCGTAGTTGGACATTCGTTTGGCAGCAGACTTGCAGCGGCTATACCTAGCGTTCTTGATGGTCCTGAGGAGAGGACCAAGTTTGTTGCCATAGACGATGCGCCAAGTTGGCAAAAACCGCTTATATTTCGTATCGCAGCAGCACAATTGATAGAAACGATTCACCTATCGAAATACATCAAACATTCACCCGATTCCGAAGCCCAGAAAGCCTGGCGAGAAAACGACGGAGAAAAAATGCCAGCCGTGCCGCTGTTAGTCCAGCTGAGAGACGTCATTGCGATGTCGCGCGGTGGTTTTGTTGAAGATCTCAAAAATTCACTCAAGAAGCTGCAACCTGGCACGCCCGTCACTCTTTTTGCGCCGGAATTAAGCCACATGAATGATAACAGCCCAGAAAATATACGCGAGCTTATAACGTCGCTTAGCCAGGAGTTCCCTGGTTTAGATATTCGCGGCGTACTAGTCGAAGATAGCACACACAACGTATCCGTAGCCAATCCGGCATACTTTGGGCAGATGATAAAATTATCAAGAAGTAATCTACAGCCCTGACAGCACTAAGCAACTATCAAGATTGCTTTAATCATATAAATACAGTTGCCACTTGCAAGCTATCTTCGTTTAATCAGCTTAATCGCGATAGAACCAACCGCTATAAATGCAACTGCTGCAGAGAAAAATATTCCCGCATCCACACCAGTCTCGGCCAGCTTGGTCGATGAGCTTGAATTGTTTTCCGAAGTGCCACTGCTTATTGCAGCAGGCTTAGGATTCTCTGTCCATTTTGCGTACAAAGTTAGACCATTGTCTGGCATGGTATCGACAGTAAAGTTCCAGGCACGAGTAAATACAGCGTCAGCATACCACCCAACAAAAGTATACCCTTGACGAGTTGGTACAGCTGGCTCAATAATTTTACCAGTATAAGCAACCTCCTGGTTAGCAATTGCCGTTCCGCCCTGGGTATCAAAAACCACCGTATGCTTCGGACACTCCTTCGCATCGCCATTGATAGTCCAGCCATGCCCGCCGTCGGCGACTGGCTTGATTAGATTTTTTCTAGCCGCATCAGCAGTGCAATATTTCAACCCGGCGGCCCCTAGTATAAGCGGCGAGTTAGTTGATTGAATATTCCAAGATATCAAAGTAGCATCATAATTTTTCGTAGACAAACCGCTATTATTCAACATTCTAGGAGCGCCAGACCAATAGCTGTTGGGCAAACCAGTTGTCGAAACTAACGAATCTAGCCGCCAGCCCGCCAAAGATTGATTAAAAGTGCGAGCACCATTAAACATTTCACTCATCAACTCGGCTTTCGAAACATCCCACGACCCTATCGGTTGATTAAACTTAACTGCGTTTTGAAACGTTGCATTCATTGCAGTCATTTTGCCAGTGTTCCAGTTTTTAATTGAATCGCTGCCGCCATTATTAAATGCTGTCGCGTTATTAAATAAACCGCCAGCAAAAACAACGTTAGAGACATCCCACGACCCGATGTTTTGATTGAAATTTTCAGTATCACTAAACGCACTACCCATATTAGTAATGGTCGAGGTGTTCCAACTCCAGTTAGCATTCTCACCCTTGAGAGAAGTATTGCCTCTAAAGACAGAGTATATCGAGTCAGTCTGCGACAAATCGGGAGTGTCAATCGCCTTTACATCCATATTTGCAGCACCGTAAAATGAAGCTACCAACGATCTCCATTTATTCTTCCCCCACTGATCAATAGAAATCATCTTCAGTTTATCGCCGCCGTTATTGAGATAAAACTCTGGAAACGTACCTCCGATACGAATTGTATATACGCCAGGCGTAGCGTAACTGCAAGTATAAGATCCAGCCTGAGCGGTTGCCTCGACCGTGCCATCATTATTACAATCGATAGTATAATTATATCCGCCTCCTCTTATCGGAATGACGAACTGGGTATCTGGCGACCCAGATTTGCGCGTGTCCACGGTAAACACAAAATCTGTGTCATTGATGGCGTCGGCGACAGCTTTTGGCGGATAAAATATCGGACCAGAAAACGCTGCTAGCACACCTATTGTCACAGCTAACGCCTTGATAGCCAATCCAAATTCCAGCCTTTTTGTTTTCCAACATCTATTCATTTGGTACCATTATACTTATACTTTATTTTTTTAGCAATATGTTAATGCTAATCAAGATAACACACAACATTGCCATGACGTCTTGGAGCTTATTTAGTAGATTTTATCTCTGCTAGCACTGCAACTCTTCCCCCTGTATCACCAGCTGAATGTGAGAAATAATTTGGATCATCCGCCGTATCAATTGGCGAAATGACAATATTATCAGCCGGAACGCCTGCCTGGACGGCCAACGAACGATTGAATCCTTGCATGTCCAGATAAATTCCGTCAGCCGTTTGACGGCAGAAATTTTGCCAATTCGTATCATTTGTATGATCAAAATAATCCATGCGATAATTTTTCTGAGTGATACTTGGCGACATCCAAATTTGTAAATCTTTCGCCTGGCTACCACGCTCGACAAAGTACTGAATCGCCCTTGTCATCAACTGCGCAACCGTCGAATGCCGACCCAAATGCGCCAGCATAAGCGCCCGGCGTCTTGGATCATAGATGACGGTGGCGATACAGTCCGCCACTGGTAAAAATAAACCGACACCAGCCGCTTCGGTATAGAGCGCGTCAGCAAAAATCCCCTCGTTGTTGTGCTTAACGTGTCAGTTTCAGTAACTTCGGCAATAGTATCAAATGTTTGTGCTTGGTCATATGAAATCACGTGATAAATAACGTCGTCATACTTAACACCAATCTGATCGCAAAACCGCCGCCGATTCTCCAGTACCTCAGCTACGTGGCGACCGCGAATACGATTGAGCATGGTGCCGTCGTCTTTCGACGAAACCGCAATGAGCAGATCAGACGGAAAGCAGACGGGCTGATCTGCCGCAATCATCGCGCCCGCCATTCTCTAAGCAGTCGCTGCCAATCGTCAATCGCCAAATCTTCGGCACGGACATCGGGTGAAATATTAGCCTTTTTCAGCAACTGTTCGGCGCTAGCTTTACTGACACCCAGTCCGCCGCTCAAGCTAGAGCGTAGTTTTTTACGCTTAGCTGAAAAGCCAGCTTTGACAACACGGAAAAAATCTTTCTGGTCTTCAGAAGCAACCAGTGGTTCGGTGCGAGTCCTCAATACCACCACTTGTGAATCAACTTTTGGCGGCGGCGTGAAAAATTGCCGTGGTACCTCAATATCGAGTTCCGCCTCGGCAAACAGCTGCACACCAACCGCTAAAATACTCATCTCACCAGGCTCCGCTGCGATCCGCTCGGCGACTTCTTTTTGTACCAGCAGCACCGCCAAACTTGGCTTATTTTTCGCCGTCATCAACTTCTCGACAATTTTGCTAGTGATATAGTATGGCACATTGGCGACTACTTTATAGCCCTTCGGCAACTGATTCAAATCAAACTGCAAAATATCTTCGTTAATCACTTCCAGGCTTTTGCCAGGAAATTGCCCTGGCAACTTGCGCGCCAAATCCCCATCAAACTCCACCGCCACTACGCGCTGAGCTCGCGCTAACAACCGGCTGGTCAAGGTGCCAAGCCCTGGCCCAATTTCCAAAACTACATCATCCTTACCAAGTTCCGCCGCCTCAGCAATCTCCACCAAGATTCCTGGGTCGCGCAGCCAATGCTGGCCTAATTCTTTTTTCGGCCCACGCGCTGACGCCATCTAACGCCCGTCCCCGTTCGTCCAATCAGTCGCCAGGTCAAACCCATGTGGATGTCGCACCGCAAAGCCGCCGGTATCATACACCTTACCAGGACCCATGCTGGTTTCCACCACCGAGCAACGCGGATAATTACCATAATTCGCCGCCACCAAAATATAGCCGTCCTTGTCCACCTTGGCACCGTCCGCCCGCACTGTGTAGCCGCCGCCGCAAGCGTTAGCAACAATATTCATCGGTAAATCATAATAGGTTTCGCGGTGCGCCACGCCTTTGGAATCAGTAAATATCTGCGCGCCCTTGCCTTTGGTTAGCGGATTTTTCGGCTTGGTACCGATCACTTCAATTTGCTTTTTGGGCTGCTTGATAATTTCGCTAGAAATTTGCTGACGGCTAACTTCAGCACCATCGCGCGCTTCAACTTTATAAGTCAATTTGCGCAACCCTTTAGCTCCCGCCTGCTTTACCTGGCGATAACCAAGAGGCTGGCTGTCGTCGCGTGTTTGCTCAACCGGGAAATCAATTTCTTCCTCGGCAGTCACAGTACGCCGAGTTGCTCGCGTAATCCTCATCAGCAAGCTCGACCCATCCAAAGCGACATCCTCTGGCGGCGTAAATCGAACTTTATCCTCGCGATACAAAACAATCCCCGCAGCTTGCGCAATCTGTGTTGGCGTCTGCGCTGCCGTATTGACTCGCATGCGGCGAGCACCTTCGACGATCGTTATCATCCGCGCCCGATAAATATTTATTTTGAAGCCATTACTGGTAATCGGTGTATCCAGACCCGGTTCGACAATATCATGCTGTTTATCCAATCTTGCGCCGAATTCTTCTAGCGCTTTCTGTACTGTCGATGCCTTAGTGATTATCGATTGCTCCCGGCCACCGTCGTAAATGGTGATTATATGACTAGATGGTTGTGCTTTAACCGCAGCTGGACTATCTGCCGCCGCAGTATTCGCAAAAAACGATAACATACCAGTACTAGAGATTGCCAAGACCGCACCAAAAACACAACAGCAAATGCGTTGATAATATCGATTTAAGCTCATTTTATTCAAAATCACCCACTGTATCTTTTATATTATAACAAATTATATACCAAATGTCAAATAAAATATCCTACCACCAGCCCTTAGCCTGCCAGGCGTTATAAGCACCCGACCAGCTGCCATAGCGCCCTACCGCGTAACCATTAAACACTCTAATTTGGCAAACTGGATCAGCCTGCCAATTCGGACAAGCACTCGACAATTTCGATAAACTAGTCTGCCCCAAGCCGTAATATGTGCCGTTAGTCGCTGTTGTTCGCCAACCAGACTCCTTAGTGAAAATAAAGTTAGCGTAACCATAGTCGCTTGGCGAAAGACCAGCCGCCGCCATCCAATCTTCATGCGAGCCCGCCGGCAGACTAACTTTAGTACCAACAACTTCTACCTGCTTAACTGGCTGCTGAATAATGTTGCTATTGATCTCGCGGCGTGATACTTCAACGCCGTTTTGGACGTTAATCTCATACGTAACTGTACGCTTGCCGTTAACCCCTTTAGTTTGAATTTCTTTGTATCCTTTATCGCGATTAACATCCTTGATCTGTTCAGTCTCAAACTGTATATCTTCGTCAACGGTAACTGTTTGCGTGCCGTTACGATACAAGCGGACATCCATGCCTCTAGATATTTTTGTATCTTTATTCGGGATAATAATATCATTGGCAGACATTTTGATATGTTTCTCGGCTAGCATTTCGCCGATGGTTTGAGCTTGCGTGTAAGAAGTGGCCTTTTTACCATAAAAATCAAAGTTAAACGGGACTGCTCTTTTAATAGACAGTACTTCTGCTGCACTATCGCGCATTGGACTATTGGACTGTGACAAGGTTAGAATATCTTCATCGCGTACAGCAATGCCAGCTTGTTTAACTATCTGCTTTCCAGTACGGTACGATGTAATAATTTTAGTGAGCTGAGATCCATCCTTGACAACCACCGTTCGGGCTCGATAAATATTAACGTTATATGAATTTGCTACCAAGCGCTCATCAATATTTGGCTCGGTCCGATCGTTACGATCTAGTTTGATAGCTGCCTCAGCGAGAGCTTCGCGCAAGGTCTGTTTTTTGGTAATAAATCCTTTACTTTGACCGTCATCATGAACGGTAATGATATGCTCACCAACCGCTAGGTTACGCTCGTCAGCCCGGGCTTTTGGCATAATTGCTGTATAAACAGACAATCCAGCCAAAGCTAACAACATAGAGCCGGTTATCAGCCAACGTAATTTCATTCTCGCAATACTTTTCATACGTAGGCGCGCAAACTAGCGCGCAGTCATAATTATAGCAAAAGATTGATTATTTTGCTACAGCTTCTCGAGGCGAGCGTATTCAACGTTGAGCTTTTTGACAGCACCGTTATCGAACTTCACGCTAACTGCCAAGCCATCAATGTCAATGATCTCGCCATCACCAAATTGCAGCGAGCGCACTCGATCGCCAATATCATAGTTCATTACTGGCTCATCAAAATCATTATAAACTGGACTCGAATCAATAGCGTTAGGTTCAACCGCGAACAATCCCATACCCATATCGTCGAGAAAACGCGACGGCTGATTGTACGATCGCAGGCCGAATTGCGCACGGCTCTGCGCGTACAACAGATATAGCTCTTCACGCGCCCGCGTCATACCCACGTAGCACAAGCGCCGCTCCTCCTCGAGATTGCGCGGACCCTCTTCAAGCGCTCGCTCGCTCGGAAATAAGCCATCCTCCATACCGACCATGAAAACCACCGGAAATTCCAGTCCTTTAGCGGCATGCAAGGTCATTAATGTGACCTTTTCGCCATCACTTTGCTGATCGACGCTGCTCATTAGCGCTGCCTCTTCGAGAAAGTCTGGCAATGTCGCGAAAGATTTAGCGTCCGCTATGAGTACGCTCAAATTATCATCACGCTCTTCAGCCTGCGGTGTTCCATCGATGACATAATCTCGATAAGCAATCTTTTCAAGTAGCTTTTCAATAATATCGCTTGGACTAGTATCAGAAAGAACAAGCGCCTGCAATTCGCGCAAAATCTCGCCCAGGTGTAGCAACGATTTTTTGGCGCGCGGCGTCAAAACGCTAGTTTGCTCGACATTCACCAGCGAAGCGATGATGTCCATATTGTTATCGTTTTGCCATCGTAAGAATTTCTCTAGACTAGTCGCGCCGATACCGCGAGCTGGCACATTGGCAATTCGACTAAAGCTCATCCGGTCGTTCGGTTGATACAATAAACGCAAGTAGGCGATAATGTCCTTGATTTCTTTGCGATCATAAAAGCGCACGCCGCCAACCAATTGATATGGAATTCTTTGCTGCATGAAGGCACGTTCAAAAGCAAAGCTCTGCGCATTAGTACGATACAATACTGCAAAATCACCGTAGCGGCGAGCACCGATCGAGGTTTGAGCCGCAATACGGCTTGCCACCACGTAAGCCTCCTCGGACTCGTCGCGTACCGCCTGAACTTGCACTGGCGCACCATTGCCAGCCGCCGTCCAGAGTTTTTTGTCAGTCCGTTCGACATTCTTGGTAATAACCTTTTGCGCCGCCTCTAGGATAGCGCCTGTTGAACGATAATTTTGCTCTAGCTTGATCACCTTTGCGCCAGGAAAGTCTCGTTCAAAATTAAGAATATTTTTGAAATCCGCCCCGCGCCAGCTGTAAATCGACTGCCAATCGTCGCCGACCACGCAAATATTACGCGCATCGTTGACTAAGTACTTAACGATAGCATACTGCGCAGCGTTAGTGTCTTGGTACTCGTCAATGAGAATATGCTTGAAGTACTGACGATACTTTTGGCGAATTTCACTGGCATCGCGCAGCAAACGCACCGTCTCGATCAACAAATCATCGAAATCTAGCGCGCCAGCCTCGCTGCGTAGTTGCTCGTACCTATCATAAATCTTAGCGATATGCTGCTGATTCGGATATTGCGCAGCTGCCGCGTAATCATCTGGCGTAAGCAAATCGTTTTTAGCGTTAGAAATTGCCGCGCTAACTGAACGTGGTTTGAGTTTATCAGGAGCAATTGACAGTTGCTTCATCGCCTGCTTGATCAATCCTTGACGGTCGGCTTCATCATAAATAATAAAATTCGACGGCACGCCAATCGCCGGCCCGTCGCGCCGCAAAATTCGCACGCAAATCCCGTGAAATGTACCCATCCACGGCATGAATTGCCGCGTATTAGGCTGATCGATCAAAGCCGCCAAGCGCTCGCGCATCTCGCGAGCCGCTTTATTAGTAAATGTTACCGCCAGAATCTCGTTCGGCCAGACTCTTTCGTGTGTCAATAAATAAGCTATGCGGTGGGTTAAAGTTTTGGTTTTACCACTGCCAGCGCCCGCCAAAACCAACAACGGACCATCCGTATAAGCGACAGCTGCTTTCTGCGCGTCATTAAGACCATCAAATATATCCATCACACTCATTATATCGCGTTAATAGCGAGTCAAGAAGAAATAGCCAGCGCCCGCCAGCGCACCCAAAGCCAAGAACACTATGATCACCAAAAACCATTTCAAGCCTGAATGACGCGATTGCTTATGTTTCTTGTCGTCCTTGAATTCAGTGTAATATTCAGAAGTATCATAAATAGCGCCTGATTCAATTTCGTCGATGGTTTGCTCGCGGGGCGGATCTGGTTCTGTAGTAGCGGACTGTACAGGCGAATCTACCGTCTGATTTGTCAGAGTTTCAGCTAGTTGCTCGGGTTGCTCGCTCGCATTTTCTACATTAGCAACAGGAGCTTCGGCAGCAGGAGGGTTAAGAGTTTTTTCAACAGGCTTTGGCTTGCCGCCAATTGGCATAAACCGATGTTTTTTAGGGGCTGGCGCGTCTTGTATTCTAGCGTCATCTTCATCGTTTTCGGCTGAAGCGTCCTCAATTGATTGAATGTCGTTAGCTCGCGATTCTGCTTGCGAAAAACCGATCTCGTTGCTAGCATCTTGCGCGTCTTTCTGTAGCGACTCAACAAGTTCGGCAGACGGTGCAATATCCCTACCGTGTGTACCGCCGATAGAATACGATCTTTTTTCGTTTTTGCTGTCGTCTGCTTCATCATAATCATTTTTGTCTTCAAAACCAGAATTAGACTGTGAAGCTTGAGGCAATGCGCTGCTGCCGTGAAAAACTCGCGATTCAGACGATTGCAGTTCGCTAGAAACGTTATTTGTATTTGCTGCTACATTTTCCTGAGTAGAACTAGCAGCAAGACGCTGAGTGCTTCGCTGGCCAGTTGGTCCTAATTGTTGAGACGAGCCGCCAGAAATATTAGATGACACATTACTTAACGACTGTGCTGGCATCGTAGAATACTTAACTTTGCTGGCGGGGTGTTTGTTGACACCTGGCTGCGAACTAACTATGTCCATGAAACGGCCGCGACTCTTAGTCTTCATTTTTTTTGGTAATCCTGATCGGACTGGCACAGCTCCACCAATTGCCGCTACCTGCGGCGGTGTTGCGGCTTGTGGCAACGGCTGGGGAGCTGGCGATGGTACTGAACTATTTAGAGCCGAATTTTGGACAACAGTAGAAGCCTGAGAAGCGACCGACACACCAGCCGAAGCTGAAGCACCGTTTGTTGGCAAAGTCTGAACCTGAGCGGTAGACACCCTAACAGCTGGCTGTACTGGAGCTGCAGCCGAACCCGGTACGCTAGCTGTTGATACAGATAAGCTTGGCTGCTTAGCGACGCTAACCGTTGCGGCTGCTGGCGAGAGTGAAGCCGTCATATTCGCAACTGGACCAGGACCAGGAGCTAATTTATTAGGCTCAACTGAAACTGGCGCAGTATTAGAGGAAGGATTTGAAGGCGTAGAGACAGCCGGCGGTGTTGGCGCCTCAGTATGTTGGCCGTCCTCTTTTAATAATCCGCTCTTGGACATAGCCTCGGTAATTGAACGATCTAGCTCGTCGAAGTCGAATTCTGTCATGGCTATTTACCCCTCTTTACTGGTAAGGATGGCATATCTTCACATTTTTTGATAATACCAGCAAAAGCATAGACATCCAAGCTTGATTCACCGATAAGTAAACCATTTACACCAGCTGTTTGCAAATACGATATAGCGTTATCGAGATTAACACTACCGCCGTAAAGCACGCGGACATTCTCAGCAGCAACTTTACCGAAAAGATGCTCAATTTGCCGACGAATATATTTAACAGCGCGTTCAACGTCGCGTGGTGAAGCGAATTTACCAGTACCGATTGACCACACTGGCTCATAAGCTATAACAATCTGGCCAACCTCAACGCTCGTGATATTAGCTAGTCCTCCCACCAACTGATCGCGAATTACATCAGACGTTTCCTTGTTGGCTCGTTCTTGGGCTGTCTCACCAATACACAATACAGGCGTAATATTATTACGCACTGCCGCTTGCACTTTGCTGCGAATATCTTTACTGCGCTCAGCAAAGATATGCCGGCGCTCACTGTGGCCAATTATGCCATATTGTACGATACCGCGCAGCTGCGACGCTGATACTTCACCAGTGTAAGCACCGCTGTCACGCCAATAAAAGTTCTGCACTGCCAGGTTAAAGTGATGGTGCTGCACCTGCATATTAAGCGGCTGGAGCGCTAACATGGTCGGTGCCAACACTACCTCAGTATTTTTGAGCTTGCCAACCAGCTTGTCGAGTTTATGAACATACAAACTCGCCTCATTGACAGTGAGGTTCATTTTCCAGTTTGCAATAATAAGTTTCTTGCCCACGTTTTATACTTGCTTATGTTTACCCTTGCGTCTAGTTTACTACAGTTATTAACGCTCGTCTAGTTTTTTGCATGAAAACACCCCGCCAAAAGCGAGGTGTCTCTTAAACTTTGCTGCTTTTACTCAACAACACGCACACGCAATGTGTCGGTACCGCCGGCTACACCCGACTGACGGCCGCTGACAACAACCGCGGTCAATTTGTCATCGCGCCCGAAAGTACCCCAATCAAGCAATTCTTTGGCTAATTTTGTACCAACATGCTCGCCCTCTTTACGCACATATGAACGGGTAGCGTATGACAAAGCTAACTGTTGAGCCACACGCTTATTCGGCGTTACCGCAGCGATTGGCAACTCTGGACGGCAAGCTGCAATCCGCGCAGCCGTCGCGCCAGATTTAGTTTCGGCAATAATCACATCGGCGTCTACTTGGTTAGCTACTACTACCGCAGCATTAGCAATCGCATTACGGCGGCGGTTCTTCTCGCCATATTCAATCGGCATGTCATTCATCGGCCAGCGCGACTGCGTGTAGCGCACCGTCTTGGCCATCATTTTGACTGCCTCGACAGGATAACTACCGTTAGCTGTTTCATCAGAGAGCATCACCACATCAGTACCAAGGATTACTGCTGTTGCTACATCGCTAACTTCGGCGCGAGTCGGCTCTGGATTATCGACCATACTAGCTAACATTTGCGTTGCCACTATTGATAGTTTACCGTATTTGCGGCACAAGCGAATTGCTTCGCGTTCGACAATCGGTACAATCTCGGGGCTAGTCTCGACGGCCAAGTCGCCGCGCGCGATCATCACGCCATCAGCAGCTTTGACTATTTCTTTGAGTGCTTCCATCTCAATAGCTGCTTTGGTTTCAACTTTTGCAATAATTTGTGCTGTTGAACCGTGACTTAGCATAATCTGCCGCAAGTTATTGATATCGTCTGCGCTCTGAATAAAACTGAGGGCTACAAAATCAATATCTTTATCGGCGCCAAACTCTACGTCAGCCAAATCTTTTGGCGTTAAAATATCGCCGCCAAAGTCGGTGTCTGGCAGATTCAAGCCTTTACGGCTCATCAAAAATCCATCATTCAGAATACGAATCTTGATTGCTGTATCACTAACCCGCTCAATCATCTCGCCGCGAATCTTGCCGTCAAACAGATAGACTGGCTCGCCAACCTTAACTTTGTTAGCTAAATTGTATTGAATCGGCAAATTCGTACTGCCATCGTGTTCTTGAATTGCATGATCGAGAACGATCTCGTCGCCAGCTTTAACATCTAAGTGGTTGTTCTTTAGAACACCGAGACGAATTTTTGGTCCTTGTAAATCTTGCAAGATTGCTACCGTTCGGCCAACTTCGGCGCTAGCATCACGAATCCACTTGATCTGATCGAGCCGTTCTTCGTACGATCCATGGCTAAAGTTCAAACGAAAGCCATTTGCGCCAGCTTCAATTAATTGTTTGATTTTCTCTGGTGAATTTGTGGCTGGCCCCAGAGTCGCCAGTATCTTAGTCCTTTTAAATGTATTACTCATAGATAGTTATTATACTCTAATATGTTCCACAAAAATAGTACGCCCAGACTAGGACGTACTTGACAAGTGCATGTTATATTATATGGTGACCTTACCGGGAATCGAACCCGGATTGCCAGGATGAAAACCTGGTGTCCTAACCGTTAGACGATAAGGCCGCACTTACAGATATCTTAACAGATTGGCCTAATTTACGCAATAAACAACCTAATACCGCGGCGGCAACTCTGTCGTAGTGTCGGTTGAAATAGAGCTGTTTGCGTTAGCTTTATTATAGGCCCACAAGTACGTATCCATCCGCGCGTTAATAATCTCCGCTGGCGTGGTATAACCATTCTCATTGCCAGCCGAACCATCAGCCCCGTGAGTACGGCGCAGCTGCAAAACACGCGCCGACACTACCCCATTAATCTGTAATGGCTTGTCACAAACCGTCGATTTCAATCCGCTAGTATAATCAGATCGGATCAATGCTGATCTAACACCACTCTCGTCAACTTCGCAGGTAGAAATTACACCGTCCACGCCGGCATTAGTACCCGAAGCAATTAGCCAAGCATCAATATTAGTCACGTTATCCTTAACAATGATATTACGCGCATAAACCACAACCTGCGGCAATTGACTAGCGCTAGAGAAGTTACCAGTATCATAACGTATGTCGCCGTCTACGACCACTGTCTTGTCACCGGCATCAATGATAACCGACCTACCCATCCCAATAGTGCCGCCCGACAAATTCACGATTGCTCGCGACGATGACAATTTGTACGAGCCATCTAATCCGTTAAGCGAGATATTCTCGCCTGCTAACGGACGCTGAGTGCCAAAATAACTAGATTTGACAGTATTTTGCGCGCCGATAGTTCCCCATTGCCCATATCTAGCCTTATTATTAGCGAATGTCAGGCCATTTAATTCGCTATCTGTCGCTATACCCAACCGCGATGTCGTACCCATGCCAGAAAGAGCACCTCCTGATGCCGACACAACATTTGACCGGCTATACGAGGAAATTTCTGGCGCAAACATACCATACTCACCCCAGCTGCCGATCGAATGGGTATTGCCACTCATAGTCAGCGTACGCGCGCCGCCAGTATAGATACCCGACTTATACTGTTGGGTGATTAAAGCATTCACGATATTGCTCGACCCGACACGCACATCACCACCCCAGATTTGTACCATTGGCCTCTTGGAAATACGGTAGCAACGCGGATACGATACACGGCGTTTTGAAGAATCTCCCGTTGTATCCCAGTTATACTTATTAACAGTAGCTACCCGGCAAATTACATCGCCAATCTTGTATCGCGCCGTATCAAGCGCCGATGTATCAATAACTTCAGTCCTGTCAAAAGCACTCTGCTTGTTATTTGTTGGCGTACAATCGCTAATTTTACCAGACAATTGCGGCTGAGAGTTGAGCCAAGAGCATGTATTCACGCCTGCGCCATAGGTCGTATCGGCATAATGCCTGTCTCCGTCATTCTTATTGAATATGCCATTTAGCATGCTGCCCAATTGACCATCCGACATTTCCGCAGCCGATCCGGTGAAGGCAAACGTAAAGACATCGGCATCACTACTACCGCCAGCTTCGCGACGCCCGCCCGTATTGTATATGGTGCTATCTAGCGTTGTCGCATTACCTTGTTCTAGTACGCTAATAGCCGTTGACCCGCCCGCCGAACCAACTCCTGGCACCAAATTAAAGTCCGAAGCCACCCTTGCGCAGGCAGGCTCGCTAGAAGCCCAGTCCCTACGTACTACCGAATCAGGCCACGTCCACCATATCTGGGTACATATATAAGATCCCGCCCTGCTACCATCGCTAGGTACGCGAATCTTCATACAATCGTCGCCGTCTCGACCACTCCAAGTATTTGTATTATTAGGACTTTGCACTAAGTTATTAAGCGCCGACCGGCATTTATTGTTATAAATATTACTGACCGCTCCGCGTGCAATGAGAACTCTATGTCCATTATTACTACCACCGCAATGGCGCCAATCCTTACCGGCACAGCTAGCAACATCGTGCAGATTATTAAAATACGCCGATTCTATAACTACTTGTACGCTAGAATTTGTATGCTGATAATTTGAATATGGAGTATTCCGAAGAGTCGCTATAAATTCGGCCTGTTTTCCAGGAAAGACATCAGGCTTACCATCTAGATGCCGCTCGGCGTACGGGCGAGAAGTACCAAAGGCATTGGAATTATTATAATTCGCATAAGTCTTGTTGTCGGAACGATTATAGATATAGCTTTCGCCTTGGACCTTCCAGCCGCTAGGTCGCGGTTTACGGCGTACCCACAGCGAGATATTGTCGGTACCGCAGTTAACATGAGAACCGCTATAAGTGTATACTTTATTACCTCTCATGACCGCCAAACAGCTTTTTGCGCCAAACGTAACCAGCTCTGACGGGCCGCCAGGTTGAGCGACACCGTTAACGTCAGCTCCTAGATTTAACTGATCCCATTCGCTTTCACCGTTTATCCACTGATATTCAGGACCGCCGCCGCCATAATAGCCCCTATTAAAGAAATAATTGCCGTTGCCGTCTATATGACCTGCTGGATTAGTTACCCAAACAGACCTGCCCTGCCCGTTGAAAGTGAAAAGAGAGTAAATTCTAATTGGATTACGAAATCGTTGGGTATTCCACGAGCCTCGTATGGTAAAGTATAGTGTTGTTGCATTCCAGTCCATCTCGATCGGGTTGGTCGGCGAAGACCCCACCATACTGAAATAGTTCGTATTATGATAAGACGCCCACCAGACAGCACACGGGTGATTAATGTAATCGCCGCACGGATCACCATTCCAAGCCTGCCACTCCATATCGTTACGTCCAGAATTCCAACCATAAACTGCATACGACGTATCGCTTCTCAGCAAACAAACAATACCTGCTGCTGCCACAATAACAAAACAGCTAAGCCACCACTTCAAGCCACGCAGCAGCCCCTCGTGCATTATTGCTTATTCTCCGGAACTGATTGCTTGCTGCGCAGCAAATTTAACTGCTCAACATTAACTGGCACCTTCAGTCTGCCGCTAGCGTATATTCCTTTATCTGACAGGTTTTTTATTTTGTTATATAACTCGTCCGTCTTCTGGCTATGACCGTTCGCATCTGCGGTCGTATGATAAAAATACAAAGCAACAACACACGTAGCGTCATCAGCATAGTGATTCTTTTTTTCTATTTCGCCAGCAATCTTCTTCAGATTATCAGGGGAAGATATACTACCATTAAACTTATCAATGATATCATTTCCGCACACATTATAGTAAACCAGCGCGCGCTGTTCTGGTGTTTTTACGCCGCCGTAAAGATATCCCAGTGCTGCCGCAGCGACAACAGCTGCTATAACCGCCAGGCCGCCGCCTATAATAAATCCCGTCTTCCTCTTCATAAATAAAAGTATACCATTTATGCTTTGCTGCCGTCTAGAGTTGGCGGCGACTTTAACTCCGCAATCGGTAGCCGAAAGCCAAAAGTACTACCTTTACCAAGCTCCGACTCGAAAATCATCGTACCGCCATGCCCTTCGACTACTTTCTTCGCCAAGAACAAGCCAATCCCCGTGCCGTCCGGCCGCTGCCGCCGAGCGTTGTCGCCGCGAAAGAACTTAGTGCCGAGCTTTTTCTTGGCAGATGGCGATACGCCCATTCCCCTATCGATCACCCGCAAAACTGCCTGGCCATCTTCAATTGACAATCGGACCTTTACCGTATTAGCGTCTGGTGAATAATAAATAGCGTTATCAATGAAATTCATAATAACTTGACGAATCTTGGTATCGTCTAGATACAGTAGTGGAAAGCGCGCTGGCTGGCGATACGTGACCTTGACCTTATGCGTATTTGCTACCTGATCTACGTTCGCAACCTCTTCGGCAACCAGCTGCGACAAATTGACCGCTGTACGATTGATAATAAACTTACCAGTCTGCAAACGGCTCACGTTCAAAAAATCACTAACCAATCGCACCATCCGCTCGCTGCTGCGAAAAGCCTCTTCTAGCAGCTGCCGCTGCGGCGGTGTAATCTCGCCAGCGTCGCCCTCGAGAACCATACTCAGGTAGCCTTTTACGCTGGTCAGCGGCGTCCGCAGCTGGTGGCTGGCCATACTGACAAACTCATCTTTAGTGGCATCCAGGGCCTGCAATCTTTTGTTGGACTGGCGCAGCTGACTAGTCGCCTCATCGACTTCCTTCTCTAAATTTCCCGCTAAGCGGCGAATCTCCTCTAGGCGAAACATGTTCAACAGCGCCACCGATAGATTACGCGCCAAAACATCAAACAGCTCAAATTCCTTACTGCGAATCTCGCAGCCATCACGCCGCTCGCCAATCACCAGGCAACCAATTTTCTGATCGGCAACGCATAGCGGTAAGATTGCTGCAATACCATATCGAGCATAATCACCAATGTCGCCAGAACCAAGCGTCTGCGAGTCCAACCATGCCGGCACATTACGCTTGCCAGCAATATACGGCTGGTGATATTGATCGCAAAAAGCCACGCCAGCAAAACGTACTTGCAGTACACTAACAAAAGTTTCTAAATAGCTATTTAGCAATGTATCAATATCTTTGGCATCAACCATTTTGCGCGTCAGAACGTCCACAACTTGTTGCGAACGATACGATGGACGGCGAACTCTACCAAAAAACCGCTTCATTGCCTTTATAGTACACTTTTCTCGACGATAACGCTAGAGCTTACTCGAAAAGTAACCGGGATATGCTATTATAAAAGCATGACAACTATCGCTATTATCGAGGACGATCAAGTAATCAACCAAATGTACCGGATGAAGTTCGAGGCGGCTGGATTCGATGTGGTTACTGCCAGCGACGGCGAGACTGGCGTTAAAGTGGTTCAGCATGCTAATCCTGACATCATTTTGCTTGATCTGCAAATGCCGAATATGAACGGCACCGAAGCGCTGCGAAAAATCCGCCAACAACCCGCTAATGCTAATACGCCAGTTATCATCCTAACCAACCTAGGCGAAGAAGAGGCACCTGCCGAGCTGCGTAACCTAGGTATTCATAGTTATATCGTCAAGGCTAATCTAACACCTAGCCAAGTTGTCATCCACGCCAAAGAAGCACTGAACGATAAGCGATAGAATTACTATAACTTACCGACTTGCCGCAAGCACGCCTCAATCAGATGATCAAATAATACTGCGTATGTCAACGGACCGACACCGCCCTTTTGCGGTGTAATCGTAATATCGCTGCGCTGGCGAACCGCATCGTCAACATCGCCGACCAACACGCCGCCTTCGCTCGCCGTACCAGCATCCACCACTACTGTTTCTGGCGCGATCATTTCGGAGGTGATCAAGCGCGGCACGCCGGTCGCTGTTACAATTACGTTACATTTTTGCAAACTGTCTGCAGTAGCTGGATTCGTCTTGTCGTAGACCTGCACGTTTAGGCCGCACTGCTGCCACATTTTTTCGAGCGGCGCTCCAACAAGCTTACCGCGGCCCACGATAGCAATTTGCTTATTCGATAGCTCGATATTATACCCAGCCAATAGCCAATCGATTGCCTGCGCAGTAGCGCTCGGATAGACGCCACTAGTCCCTAAACCATCGACATCTTTCTCTGGCGCGATTAATTGGCACAGCTTTTCGGTCTGCGACACGTCATCAATCGGCAATTGCAAAATTATTCCCTGCACTACTGGATCGTTGTTAGCTTGATCAATCGCCGCTGCTATATCAGCTTGCGCGACTGCTTGTACGTCAACATCAATCAGAATATCTGCTGCGTAACGTGTTTTCATCCGAACATACGTTTGAATCGCTTGGCTGGCGTTTTTGCTCATTATAATAACTAATTTTGGTACCACACCATATTCTTGGCGTAGATTTCGTACTTGACGCGCTTGGCGCTGCTTAATAAAACCTTGCAGCTCCTTGCCGTTTAACTCTTTCATGATATACTGTCCTTTCTATCATCAATAAAAGCTGCCCATTGCCGAATCTTGCGCAAGATGGTTTTGAGCGGTAGTTCAATTAACATATCCAACACCATCGACACAATATTAACCTGCGCGTATTTATCACTCATCCACCGGCCAGCGACTACAAACGGCAAATACAGCGTATCGCGTACAAAAGTAAAGCCGTTGCTAGCACTACGCACAATCTCGAGATCACGAATCAACCGGCTCAAGCGAAAGCCTAGGAAACTCGCCGCCGAGAAAAATACAAAGAAAATAATAATATGCACTGGTGAAAAACCAATCAACGTCAGCAGCCAAGTCGCCAGCGCGAACACCGCCAGACTCATTACGCCGTACATAATCGAAAACATCGAGCTATACGTCCGTCCCGCTAATTGCCGCCGCATCAGTACAGTATTATCGCCGCCGTAGAGCATCTGGTCGACCCGTTTAATCAGCGCTTCGGTATTTGCGTATCCCGGCACATTCAGCGTTAAGCGCAGCAACACCATGTATATCGGCGGGAAGAACAAATTGATCATCAGCACCAACCACTCAATTTGTCCGTGCGCCCATAGGTCATACGGTACTTCAATAGCGATGCCAATCAAAAACTTAGTAATTACCAAGAAGACCACGCTGCGCATAATAGCCCGGTTAATTCGCGCCATCATGCTAGAATATTCACGGTTCACTTGCCGCTCAAATTCGTCGAGAAATGCCTCGCGTTTTTGCAACAACGCCGGGAAGTCGTCTTGTGTCTCCATCATATGGCGAATAACGCGCAGCGGCGCCCCCTGCCGATCAACCACGCGGCGCAGCTCTTCGACCGACGTGCTGCGCAGCATCTTATCAATTTTACGATTAAATTCAACAAAAGCCTCAAGCGACTCAACGCTCGTTCCATAACGCACCAATAGCCCTGCGCGCACCGTGGCTACGTCGCTCTTCATCAGCGCCTGCTGAATAGCCACATAAAGCGCAGCTCCATATTCATCAGCCGAAGTCGATTGCAGCGCATCCCGCGGAATTGCTGTCTCGAAATATTCATACGCAAAATCAATAAACGCATGATCGCCTACGTGATCAACCAATACATTCGCTGCCAATACCGACAGAGTTTCTAACAGCCATGCCGAAGAACGATCTAAATTGATTGAACGATCAGCAATCAGCTTTTCATACGCTTTATAGTGCGCTGTTGCTAGTTTTGAAATCTCTTTGATTTGGCTGCGCGACACGCTATCGTTGGGCAAATATCCCGCAAAAGTCAATTCAACCACCAATTCTTCGCCGCTTTTGCGGACCAACGCCTCATCGCGAACAATAAACGATTGTTTGAAAAACCGCCGGATAGCATTTTGTAGCAGCAAGTGCTCCTCGGTATTTTCAGCGGCATTGCGCAGCTGCTCGTAAGCCGCCGTCAGCATGCCGCCAGCACCAACGACATTAATTTTATCAGCCTGACTGAGCATTTGTTGCCGCTCATCAGACTGCCGCTGTGCACGTATAACACCTGCCCGCAAGTGGGCGCCAATTTGATTCAACTCTGGCATTATTCGTATATTATCGTCGATTTTCACAGAATTAGCAAGAGTAAGCGTCATCATTCGACTACCCAACAGACCGAAAACTCCTAGCGTTCATATTTACTTTTACCTCTATCTATGCTATAATGAAAAGATAAGGGCCAGTAGCTCAGCTGGTTAGAGCACCTGCCTCTTAAGCAGGGTGTCGAGGGTTCGAGCCCCTCCTGGCCCTCCACGAAACTCCATGTAAAAAACTCATCATTGCGATGAGTTTTTATTATCGCCTAGTTAAATAATGGTACCCCGAGCAGGGTTCGAACCTGCGGCCTTGAGCTTAGAAGTCTCCTGCTCTATCCAGCTGAGCTATCGGGGCTCTCTGAAAATGTATCTAGTCGCCCGATTCGCTTAGACAGAAGCTGGATAGAGCTATGCGATTTTTGTCGCTGAGGGCTCACCAGCTGAGCTATCGGGGCAAATATTTTGGTGCGGGTGCGGAGAATCGAACTCCGATCTCGAGTTTGGAAAACTCGCATACTAACCGCTGTACTACACCCGCGTACTATACATTATATCATTACGTTAGTGTATAATAAAAGCATGGGACGTTTATTTGACCGCTTCTCAACTAATAGCACACAGAGCGATGCTATGCATTCAAGCGGATTAACCAATAACAAGCCGCAGGTTGGCGGCAGGATTGCCAAGAATAGCTTTCAACGGCGCCAAAACACCAACCGGCAATATATCGGCGCATACAAAGATTCTGGAGTCAGACAAGATTATCGCAAAGCCTGGCAAAACCAGCAAATCGCCGCAGCCAGCACCAACGGAACGCAAGCGACTAATAGTAACCAGCCGCAAAGCTCGCGGGTTTCTGATGCAAACTCGCGAAGCGCAGGAACCACGCAGACAAATAAATCGTCACTCATCACGCCTACAACCGAGCCAGACGTTCCGTCGCGCACCTTCACCGAGCCGATCAAGCCGTCGCGCGACCCGTTCAACCGATAGTATTTATGATTTAGAGTCAAATAAAACACCCGAGACTAATGAAGAAAACCGGGTGTTTTATTTGGGGCGAAAGATGGGATTCGAACCCACGGCCTCCGGAGCCACAATCCAGCGCTCTAACCAACTGAGCTACTTCCGCCATAATGAATACTACGAAATGTACTAGCGAAAACTTATCAGTTGGTTAGAGCGAGCGCTATCTTTGATGCTCACGGCTGTCCAACTGAGCTACTTCCGCCATAATGAATACTACGAAATGTACTAGCAGAATCTTGTCAGTTGGTTAGAGCGAGCGCTATCTTTGATGCTCACGGCTATCCAACTGAGCCACTTCCGCCGCATTACCCCTTCCCAGGGCATTTATTACTATAGCAGACAGGCGCTTGATTGTCACTATTCCCAAACGGTTTCGATATCTGCACCTAGCGAGTTCAGGCGGTTAGCAATATCTTCGTAGCCGCGATTGATATTGTAAACATCGCGCAGTACCGATTTGCCAGGCGCCGCCAGCATCGCTAGCAAAATCACCACGCTCGGACGCAGTGCGGCTGGTGCTGTGATATCAGCCGGCTTCCAGCGAGTCGGGCCAGAGATATAAACCCGGTGCGGATCGACCATATTTACTTGAGCATTCATTTTAGTCAGTTCAGTAAAGTAGATTGCTCGATTTTCGTAGCTCCAGTCGTGAATCAGCGTGCGACCCTTGGCTACCGTGGCGCATAATCCTAAGAACGGTAGATTATCCATGTTGATACCCGGAAACGGCAGAGCATGAATTTTATCTTTTGGAGCATGCAATTCGGATTTTTTGAGCACGATATCAACTAGACGAGTGCAACCATTGCGCGCCATGTACTCTTCGGAAATATCGTACTGCAGACCCATACCCGCCAAAGTCGCTAGCTCTAGCTCCATAAATTCAATCGGCACGCGCCTGATAGTAATTTCTGAACCAGTCACGACACCAGCCGCCACGAAACTCATCGCTTCAATTGGGTCTTCGCTTGGGAAGTACTCGACGTCACAGTCAATTGATTTTTTGCCAGTAATCTTGAGAACAGTGGTACCGATACCCTCTATTTTGACACCTAGCTTTTCTAGAAAGAAACAAACATCTTGCACCATATAGTTCGGGCTAGCATTGCGAATAATAGTCGTACCATCATAAAGCGCTGCCGCCATAACGACATTCTCGGTGACTGTATCGCCGCGTTCAGTTAAGATAATCGCCCGGTCAACACGCTGCGGCTTGGCTGTGGCAATATAGTTGTCATTGGCCGCCTCAACGCTCAAACCAAACGGTGCTAAGCCCGCCATATGCGGTTCAACCGTCCGCGTGCCTAGGCTGCAACCGCCAGCAAACGGTATCCTGAACGTCTCGTATTGGTGTAATAGCGGGCCTAAAAACATAATGATACTGCGCGTCCGCTTAGCAGCCTCGACATCCATACTGTCGAGCTGCAAGACTTTCGGCGGATCAATCTCTAGGTCGTGTTCGCTAATCCAGCGGCATCGCACGCCTATACTTTCTAGAACCTCAATAATTCGATTAACTTCCTCAATCCGTGCTACCCGGCGCAGCGTCGTTTTGCCTTTGTTGAGTAGGCTAGCACACAGCAATCCAACAGCAGCGTTCTTGCTAGTTTTGATTTCAATTTCACCATGCAACTCCTGGCCGCCGTTGATGCGAAAGTTAGTTTTGCCCGAGTTATTAATCCGTACTATTTCGCTTGACAGCACCTCGCCGATACGCGCGATCATTTCGAGACTGATATTCTGCTTGCCGTTCTCAATTCGATTAATTGCCGACTGGCTAGTGCCAAGCTCCTCTGCCAGTTCGTTTTGAGTCATATTGCGTGCTTGGCGCGTTTCTTGGATGAGCGCGCCAATATTTTTGAGATACTTCGCCGTTTTCATGTCACCATAATATACCTAATATGATATATTGTCAAGAAATTCAATCGCAACCAACTCTATTTCAAAACGTTACAGTAAATGATCATAAGTGCTAAAATATAGATAAGAAAAAGGAGGATAATCATGACAGACACCGCAGTTACCGCTTGCATCGCTGGCGAAGAAGAACGCCAACGTGACGGTTTGGAACTGATACCAAGTGAAAATTACGTTAGCAAAAACGTTCGCGAAGCGCTTGGCAGCGTTTTTACCAATAAATACAGCGAAGGTTACCCTGGCCGACGCTATTACGGCGGCCAAGAATTCACCGACCGCGTCGAACAGCTAGCCATCGACCGCGCCAAAAAATTATTCCGCGCTGACCACGCCAATGTCCAGCCGCACAGCGGTGCGCCAGCTAATGAAGCAGTTTACAGTGCTTGGTGCCAGCCGGGCGACACTATCTTGGCGATGGACTTGAGCCATGGCGGGCACCTGACGCACGGCTCACCTGTCACCCGCAGCGCTCACTTATACAACTTCATCCCGTACAAAATGAAAAATATCGAAACCGGCGAAATTGATTATGAAGAGATTCGCCGCTTAGCACATGAGCATCAGCCGCGGATTATTTTGGCTGGCTTCAGCGCCTACCCGCGCGAACTGGATTGGGCTAAATTTGCCGAAATCGGCCGCGAAATAAATAACTGTCTGCTGATGGCTGATGTAGCACATATTGCTGGATTGATCGCTGGCGGCGTAGCCAAGAATCCGCTTGATTACGGCTTTCATGTCATGACTACTACCACCCACAAGACACTGCGCGGCCCTCGCGGCGGCTTAATACTCAGTACGGGCAAGGTGACTAGTCCGCTCAAAAAACCCGCCAAAACGCTCGAGAACATCCCGACACTAATTGATCGGGCAGTCTTCCCAGGTATGCAAGGCGGCCCGCATATGAACACCATCGCTGCCAAGGCAGTAGCTTTTGGCGAGGCGCTACAGCCCGAGTTCCGCGACTACGCGAAAAATATCGTCGCTAACGCCGCGCAGCTAGCCGAGGAGTTGCAAAAACGCGGCTTCCAGCTAGTGACTGGCGGCACTAGCAATCACTTGATATTAGCCGATATAAATAAGAGTTTTGGTATCGATGGCAAAACTGCCGAGATCGCTATCGATAAGATCGGTCTGACACTAAACGCCAACGCCGTACCCGACGACCCGCTGCCGATGTTCCGCCCGAGCGGTATCCGCCTAGGTACGCCCGCTATCACTACTCGCGGCTGCCAGCCCGACGACATGGCGCAAATCGCTGAGTGGATCAAGCAAGCGATTAACGCCCGCGAGAACGAGAAGAGATTAGGAGCTCTGCGCGAGAAGGTGAGGGAGTTTTGTAGAGAACTAAATCAAGTCTAGAGCATCATCAACCAAAAACCAATATCTAGGCAAAAAATACTCCGGTAAAAACCGGAGTATTTTGCTAGTTAAATAGCTATTTTTAGCACTCACCAACTACACGTTCAATTGCTTCGTTCTTTGAGAAATCCCATCCCCAAATCGTTATACCTACATGACGACCTTTAGCATCATTACAAGCTTTGTACCAAATTGTTTTAGATGCATCAGCACCAGTCGGCGCGCTTGTTGGCCTACCACTACCACCAACTACATACGCGCTTGACTCAAGATACCAAGTTTCACCGCTTTTGCCTGCTGCAGATAAGTCATTTACCGCCGCTGGATACCCATTAGCTCCATCAGGCTGTTGAGTATTATAAATTTGTGCTTTATCAGCAACATTCTTCATGACACCCTGAGACGCTGAAGTTTTCGCCTGGTTCTGAATACCATTATAAGCAATCAGTGAAATCACCGTCAAAATCGCGATGATGACGATCACAATCAAGAGCTCAACAAGGGTGAAACCTCGGTTTTTAAGTTGTTTTGTTGTCACAGTAATGTGCCCCCTATTTATTATGTTAGTTAATTGTAATTTGATAATACTACACCGATAACGAAAGCGCAAGTGGTTTTTTAATAGATGTAGCGGTTCTGCGTCGGGCGCAAGAATAATGACTCGGTCGGTGCGCGGGCATCAATATGGGTACCGTCGCCAATCTGCCCGGCGTCATTCAGACCCCAGCAATACGAGTGTCCGTTTTCTACCACCGCGCATCCACGGTTAGCGCCAGCAGCCAGATCAATTATCCGCTGCCCTGCCGGAATTCCGCCTGGGCCAACCAATATCTCTATCGGTTTTACCGATCGGTTGTTGGGAAGCGCGCCAGGAGCAAGGTTCGCCCCTAAATGACCATAAGCATTAGTCCCCCAGCAGAACACTCTACCGCTATTCATCAGCATGCATGAATGCCAAATACCCACTTCAACCTTTTTCACTTTATCTGACGGCGACAAGCCTGCTGGCCGATCAACCTTGACTGGAGTAGCCTTTTTGGCAATATAGCCAATGTGTGCCATACCTAGTTGCCCAGCACGGCCGTTACCCCAACAGTACGCCTCGCCGTTAGCGGCAGCGCATACATGAGTAAATCTGTCTGGCTCGCCGCTTTGAGCCAAATATCCGTCCTGTGATATATTCGTTACATTGGTCAAACCAGAAACTCTCATAGGACTATAGACTGGCTGAGTGGCAGGGCTAGCAGATGTATTATTGCCAATCTGACCAACATTATTCTGACCCCAGCAATAAGCAAAGCCATTGGCGATAGCGCACATATTCATCGACCGCGTACCACTGGTCGCTAGCGCAGTTGCCGTATAATTATTCGGCAGACCGCCAGAAACACCTGCTCTAACTAAAGTCGGCCATGGGCGCACCTTTGTTTTGTCACCAGTACCAGTCACACCGTGATAACCCTCGCCCCAGCAATATATTTTGCCGCCAGCAATGGCGCACGAAGTATTATATGAACCGCCGATGCTAGTTACTGTTTTGCCAGCCAGCGCCCCCTTAACCTCAATAGGAACATTTGAATGTTCTTCGTCGCCGGATCGTCCATTACCAAGCTGACCAGTACCATTGTAGCCCCAGCAATAAACTTTACCTTCAGCCAGAGCGCAACTATGATACTGGGCGGTAAATAAGTCATCAATTCTCTTACCGTAGAGAACTCCTGTTTGTTTAGCTACTTTGACTGGTATATCGGAATCGACGCTAAGCGCAGCTTTTGCTGGATTACCTGGATTATGACCAACAGACCTCCCATTGCCCAACTGTCCGTAGCGGTTTCTACCCCAGCACCAAATACTATTAGACAAAATACCGCACGTTCGATATGTACCGCTAGAAGACTTCGTAGCAATCAGACCGGGACGCGTGATAAGCTTTTTAACCGAAACAGTGTACTCCCGCAAAACCATACCGCCAGAGTCCACAAGCTGTGTTTTGCCAATAGCCGAGACATCCGAATGATGATCATCATGAAAATTAAGGTCGCCAACGGTGAAAATTGTACGGATCGAACCTTCGCTCATAACGTATTTATTGGTCGGAATCTTGCCGTCTTGACCTTTGCAGTCGCTGCTTGGCGTTAGATACAAGCCAGCAGCTCCAGCAACATGGCCCCATGTTTGTTTCCAGTTGTTTATATCTAGACACGCATTAGCTGCCGCCGTCCCCGATTCGCCAGCTTCTTGAGCCAGCTTATAATAATACTCCTCGCGAGAATAAATATACGAACGCGTAGTAACGCGGTATGCAGCCGCTAGCACCGCCAATATAAATGTTGTCATGATAATCATTACTGCTAGAGAATAGCCCTTATCAAAGCGAATCATTCTTCATTTCCTTTCCGAACAGTTAATGACTGAGATATTTTAGACACTCCCCCCACAGGAGGACTAATTGTTATATCAATTTTAACCTTGTTAGCATTTTCAAACATATGGTCGGAACTGTGAGCAGCATCGTATTGGTTAGCTATTGGCGTATCATCCTTAAAATATTGAACATCAAATGCCGAAACGTTGCGAGCAATTGTTTCGTCGCGATAAAGCGATCGCCCTGGTGTTGCACCGCCAGTAAATTCGGATGATTGCGGAGGTATGGATTGTACTGCGATCTTGCGCCAAAATTCGTTATTTTCATCACCGGTACCACATATAGCAGAAGCGTTAACACCAAGGGCTTTATATCTTTCGCTTTTTATATCATCAAATATAACCCTTCGATACAATGTATTGTCCCGCATGAAGTAGATCACCATCTGTCTGTATTTTGGTTGGAGACGTCTTTCTGTGCTGCAATTAAACCTTTTTGTTGCGGCGTAAACTACTTCGCGAGAGCCTGCCCCGCGCCGCAAATTAGTCGCATATTGTATCAGGAGCAAGGCTCGTTTGTTGCTACCTCCACCAAAATATTTCCAAGTTTGCAGAGTAGGTGCAGGATTACTTACAGCGCTATATCCGTATCGATCAAGCATATTCATATCACCCCTTCTAGAAGTTGAGGCAATCTCGACTGAAGCTAAAACATCCATTTCGATAGCGTCCATCGTCACGTGCATGTCACGCGTCATTGAAGCAAGCGCATCTGCTGCTATAGCCTGACGGTAAGATGCTGATATAATACCGCCAAATACTACAACCACTATAAACATAACAAACGTCGTCACCATTAGCTCTACGATGGTGAATCCAGATTGGTTAGAATGCCGCATATGCAACATGGGTTACCCTCTTACCATTACCATATGTTACTACAGACTCAACACGAATCGGCATACCCAAACTGTTGACAGTGTCGCCGCAACCATACGGCGCCGATGCCACAACTTTTTGCTTAGTAGTTCCGGGCAACTCACTAATATGCCCTTCTGAGTCAAGCAATACCTGCTGCACAGCGCCTGGCAGCTGATCGGTACACAAAAACCACGTTGGCGGAGCTCCGTTAACATACTTACGCATATTATCGTACGCTAAATAACTAGCCTTTTGATCCTGGCGGTTGATAATCGAGAGTATACTAACCTGGGTATGCATCGTTAATATACCAAGCGATATTATCGAAATAAATAACAGCGTAACTACCACTTCAACAATTGTAAAACCTTCGTCCGTTCTCACCTTGACCATATGCTGTTCACCTGATAAAGCGCATTATCTGATTCGCTATAGTAATATATTCTGAAACCGACGCAAACATCCTTACCCGAAGCGCCGTAAATTTTATCGCAGTCGGATCTCTCTCTGTCTTGAGCACAATACCTATAGAGCATTTTCTGCTCGTCCGTCCAGCCCCAGCTGGCTGGTATCGGGCCAGCCGCCGGGCAGCCCTTGACTAGTCTATTACCAGAACGGGAGGGATCTTGCACAACTGTAGTGTCACTAAAATATTTGCCTATATCAGCTAACAGCGCGTTGCCAGTTGGGTACTCATGCCCCCTGAAAGTGGTGTTGTATTTATAATAACGTTCAAGATCTAGAGCCATGGCTTCAGCGCGAGCTCTACGGGTTGCATCGCGACCTTTCGCCGTCAAGCCGTTGAACGTAGCTATAGCAATTATCAGCAGCACACCGATGACGGTAACTGCAATAACCACTTCAACTATAGTAAACCCGCCCTCTTTACGCTTCATGACTTAATTGTAGCGCACAATTTATAAAATGGCTATGCTTTTTCTGAGTTTTTGCCAGGTATCTCTAACGGCTCTTGCTCAATGGTGATACCAAATTTTTGGTAAACGGTGTCAATAATTTTTTGGCGAGCTTGCGCTAGATCTTCATAGCTCTGTGCCGATTCATTGATAAGGACTAGCGCGTTTTTGTCGTGGACGCGCATACCATAATGAAGCGTACCTTTGAGCCCGCATTGATCAATTAGCCAGCCAGTTGGAATTTTGTATGTATCATGCAACATATCATAATGCGGGACATTAGGGTACTTCTGCTGCAATTTAGATAATTTATCAGCCGAAACAATAGCGTTCTTGAAGAACGAACCAGTGTTTGGGCGGACTTTCGGGTCGGGCAACTTATCAAAGCGAATCTTCATCACAACTTCGCGTAATGTTTGCGGTGAATAATCGTGAATATTGTGCTCGTCTAAATAACGCTGAATCGCTGCATAAAACGGCGGTTTAGATTGATACCGCGACAAGTTAAACGTTACTGATGTTATAATATAGCGCCCCGCCCAACGACCGCGAAAAATACTATGACGATACGCAAAGTCACACTCAGCATTGCTAATAGTTACAAATTGGTTATCACGCGTATCGTAGGCATTGACCGAGACAATCGTTGAAGCAGCCTCTTGGCCGTAAGCACCAATATTCTGTACAGGCGCCGCACCGACCGTACCGGGGATCGCCGACAAGCATTCCACGCCGCTGAGATTCATCTCGACCGTCCGCCGTACGAAGTCATCCCAAACCTCGCCAGCACCAGCTACAATCGTCACCAAATCGTCAGTTTCGTCAACAACTTCAAAACCTGGGATGCGATTGAGTATAATAAGTCCGTCGAAACCCTCGTCGTGCGCTAACGTATTACTGCCGCCACCGAGAACGTATATATCCAGATTGTGCTCATGAGCATAGCGTACTGCTTCGGCGATATCGGCGCGAGTTCTAGCCTCGACAACTTGCCGAGCCACGCCGCCGAGCTGCATAGTTGTAAGCTTTTTGAGAGAGATGTCCTGCTGTATGTTCATAGTTTGATTATACAATATGTGATATAATTGCGATAGGCGCCCGTAGCTCAGCGGATTAGAGTACTTGGCTTCGAACCAAGGGGTCGCAGGTTCGAATCCTGCCGGGCGTACCAAATGTGCCCCGTTAGCTCAACTGGATAGAGCGTTGGTTTCCGGTACCAAAGGTTGCAGGTTCGATTCCTGTGCGGGGTACCAAAGATAGCAGCAATGACAGCTGTCTATTTTTTAATTTGATCGATTGATTCGTTATTTGACTTTCCATATCGCCTATGCTTAAATTGAAGTATTGTATTCTGAGGAGAGGAATATGGAAAACCAACAAGCGAACCATAGAAAAATAAAAGTTGTTATCGGGATATTGGCCGCTATACTAGCAGTAGTTTTGTTGTACTGGCTGTTTACCAGTTTGATTAGCATGAATCAGCATAATCAGACAAATCAAGGACCTAGCCGTAGTACTACTTCTCAAGTAGACGACGAAAATAGCAAGCCGCAGCGACCAGATTCGGATTCAGAACCAAGCTCAAACCCGGACGGCAAGAACGAGACTAGCCAGACCAAGACTGACGAGTCCACGAACAGTTCGCCTAGTGATTCTACCAAGACGGCTGGAAATGGCGTCTCGGTTGTTGGAAATCACAATGCTTATCATTACCGCCAAATAGCGTCGCCGGGCAGGCCGTCGGTTCACAATGCTGCTAACCATAAACCCGCGAATACTCCGTCCACTAAGCCCAGCAATAACAAACCGACTACACCGCCCAATCCGTCCAAGCCGCCTAAGCCAACACCCGAGCCAGCGCAAGCAGCCGTAAAAATCGTCGGCGCCGCAGAAGTCGGTTCGACGCTGATTGCGCAGATAGACGATCCCGACGGATTGAAAGACGGCGGTATACGATATTATCAATGGTTTGCCGACGGCACGGCTATTCCTGGCGCCAGCTATTTCTCGTACAAGTTGACACCAGCCGAAGTGGGTAAAAAAATCACTGTCAAAA